>Ga0208299_1000159_pt1 | contig 64008 bp, 35 predicted proteins | sample 15_taG_FD_184089 | JGI IMG/M metagenome (GOLD analysis project Ga0208299, IMG submission 184089) | Marine viral communities from the Subarctic Pacific Ocean - 15_ETSP_OMZ_AT15312 metaG (SPAdes) (version 2) | ecosystem: Environmental > Aquatic > Marine > Oceanic | place: Pacific Ocean | collected... | reverse complement strand
CATGTTTTCCATCCAAACTTTAATATTTGTTCTCATTTTGCAGATAACTATTTAAGTTATTTCTTGGCGCTGAATGAAGAGCCAACGATTGAGTGTAATTATATTAAATTGCAAGAGATGCCCAACACGGATCAAATTGATGATGGGTCAGTAGAACCATATGGTGGTCCACAAAAAAAATATCCTACTGGCTATCTTGAATCTTTAGATATTTATGTCGAGCTTTGCAAGAATTTATCGCGGGGTGACAAATATGTCAAATAAATTAAAAATATATGTATATCCCGATGCGCAGAAGCACGTACAAGATACAATAGAAACAAAATATTCTAATACGGTACCGTTTAGTCATAAAGGAATTCTAAATCATTGTGATTTGGTATCTGTGGAAGAGGCAGATTACTATTACATGGGTCAAATAACATGTGGTACTAAAACACCAGAAATAGATGATTTCAAATATTTTGTTGGAAACGAAGATAAGCATATTATTGATTGCGAAGGCGATTGGTTTAACAAAGATATACCATCATGGCTGGATAAATCTTTAATTAGCCTTTCGGGCGTTAAGAAAAAATATTCTGATATGAAGATTTTCACGCGTCCTGCGCTTTCGTATCTGTTGATTGATATCATAAGAAACAATAGGAAAGTAAGACACACCTTTGAAAATAATAGGATTTTTGCCTTTAAAGGTTTACCAGATCCAAGAGGGATACGAATTAAAGCTGCAGAAGCCTGCAAGATGGCTGGTGTAAAAACTAATATTGTTTTTAATAATGGCTGGCAAGGCAAATCAATACCTGGTAGCAAAATAACATCTGATTATTGTAAGCTAATATTACAGAATACTTTCTCTCTTTGCCCGTCTGGAACAGGAGTTGATTCAGTCAGATTTTTTGAAGTTTGCTTCTTTTCTAGAATACCGGTTGTTGTAGGCGAAAATTTTACTATGGGACATGAGTTTAACAAACAAAATCCATTTTATTTTCAAATTGACTCAGAATTACCAACAGATGAAATTGCTGAGAAGATAAAAGAAATAGAGCAAGCACCAGAAACCCAGCTTAGAGAAATGAGTTTTAATTCAAAGAAGTTTTTTGAAGAAAATATAAGAAATTATTTTGATGATCCTACTAAGTCTTTTATTAATTGGATGAAAATAAATGAAAAATAAAGAAAAGATTTGCTTGATCACACCTCCTTCTCCTTTTCTGCTTGATGAAAGAGTCTTTTTGCATTTAGGTGCACTCAAGGTTGCATCAAGTTTAGAAGCGCAAGGGCACAAAGTTGATTTTCTAGATCTTAGCGGAGTCGACAACTTCTTAGATGTCGTAGAAACTTATTTAGCATCGCACCTGGACGTGCATACTTTTGGGTTGACCGCGACAACACCTCAAATTCCTAGTGCTGTTAAGATATGTAAAATGATTAAAAGATTTTCTAGAAAAGTTATTCTAGGAGGCCCACATGTTACATTAATGCACACAGCAACAAAGAAAGAGAATAAAAGAGCTATTGAAGATATAGCACGACTATCATATTTGTTTGATGTATTAGTTTGTGGTGACGGTGAATATTCCATATTTGAAGCTTTGGAAACGAAATCAGGCGTTGTCGACGCCGATGACAGAAAATCTGATTTGTTTTTAACAAACCAACAGTTTTCGGAACTTCCCCTTCCCGCTCGCCATCTAGTTGACGTTAAATCTTATAATTATAAAATTGAAAATGAGAATGCTACTAGCTTAATAGCTCAACTAGGCTGCCCATTTCATTGTACTTTTTGTAGTGGCAGAAATTCTCCATTTTTACGTAAAATGCGAACAAGAAGTTCAGAATCTGTGATACATGAGATCGATCATTTATATCAGACTTATGGTTTTAAAGGATTCATGTTTTATGATGATGAACTAAATGTTAATAAGAATTTTGTTCAGTTAATGGATATGATATCTGATTATCAAGACAAGCATGCTGTTGAATTCAAATTACGCGGATTTGTGAAAGCAGAGTTGTTCAATGAAGATCAAGCAAAAGCAATGCATCGAGCCGGTTTTAGATGGCTTTTAACTGGTTTTGAGTCCGGAGACGAAAGAATCTTAAAAAATATTAAGAAAATTGCTACAAGGGATGATAATACTAGGTGTGTAGAGACCGCAAAAGCTAATAATCTAAAAGTGAAAGCTTTAATGTCGATTGGACATGCGGGAGAGAGCTTTCAAAGTGTTGAAAACACAAAAAATTGGATATTGGAAACTGAACCTGAAGACTTTGATTGTACTATTATAACAACTTATCCTGGTTCTCCATATTTTGATGATGCATTTGAAGAAGAAAATTATTATGTCTACGAGGACAAAAAAACAAAAGATCGTCTTTATCAAGCAAAAATAAATTATTTAAAAGATTTGGATTATTATAAAGGAGACCCCTCCGGCGGATACGTATCTTATGTGTGGACAGATTATATTTCAGCAAAAGATCTAGTCACACAAAGAAACAAGCTTGAAAATGAAGTTAGAGAAAAATTAAATATTCCTTTTAATCCAGGACGTCCTGGTATAAAATATGAACATTCAATGGGGATGGGAAATATCAGTATACCAGATTACATTTTGAAAACTTCGAAACAAGAGGGAACATGAATGATAATAAATTACTTACAGTATTTAATACATGTGGGATCAAGAAAGACAATACTGATTGGTATATACAAAGCATAGAGAGCATTTTAGAGCAAGATTTTACCGGACAACATGTTGTTCTGTCATCTTGTATGAACTCTGTGGAGAGCTTTAGAAAAGTATACTCACATTTTAGAGATAGAATTTCTTATTGTTATTATGGAGAGCCTTACACTGTTAATATTACTTTTAATAAGACAGTGCAGGAGAGCGTAAAAAAGCTTGGAGAGTTTGAGGGGTATTTGTATATTGACTCTGGTATTATGTTTAACGACAAAAACGTAATTTCTAATGCCTATAATTTGTTTAAAGAAGGCCCTCATGCCTTTGTTACTATTCAAACAGATACCGATACAGGATTTGATCAGATTGGTTTTAAAAATAATTCTAGTCAAGTACAAATCACTGATAACCACTTTGTTGTTCCAATCGGTAAAGCATGTAATCTCCATTCACAAATATTCTCCAACGAGGCGTTTAAGGCTTACAACAACAAACTGATGCCTGATGTTTTTAAAGCTTATTGTACTGAAAGCACTTTTTCTTTCTTGTGTGCTGCTTTAAAAAAGAAATGGATTATTTTAAAAGATGATATGCTACATCATAAGAAAGGTGTGGATGGTGCTTCAGCAAGTGCTCCACATTGGTCGCCCAAGCATAATAATCCATGGAACAACTTGCTTTATGATCGCAATGCTCTTGATTTTATAAGAGATGAGGAAGCAATAAGTGCTGGTCTAGGTTATGAGGAGTGTAACAAGATTATGGTTCATCGTGCGGATAAATATGATGAACAAGGCTTTTCTACATTGCCAGATGATTTGGTGGCCATGATTAATAAATATTTTTTCTTGCACGATGGAGAATTAAATTATAATAAAATAAAATGTAGGTATGTATGATTAATATTATAAGCATTAAAGAAGATCATACTTTGTATGAAACTTTACGTTCTGTTACCAAAAACATTAAGCGCGATATTAATATTTTAGGCCTAGACTCTCCTGATGGAATTAAACATTCAGTTTATTTAGCAAGTGAAAATTTTGAATTGCCTTTTTTTCTCTATCTTGAGGAGCCAAATACTTTTGATGGCCGACCACCGATTGAAGAAGAAACTCCATGGTCTCCCGTTGACAAAAGAATATTAAGAATTTTTCTTGAAAATAAAAATTTTATGGGCTTTATCAGTCATATAAAAGACACGTGTCGAATAATGTCAGAGAGGTATAAAAAAAATTGCTTTCACTTGCCACTTTCATCTAACAACAAAAATTTATCTTTAATAAAACAAAGAATAAAATCTTTAAATAAAGATAGGCCGGTTAAACTACATGCTTCGAATAGCTGGAATGATATAAATTCAAATAATTTTTTTAATCGAGGAGGTCGGATAGTTGATGAAATAATAACTAGATTATTAGATGAAGATACTAGTATTGAGTTTACTATTAGAGCCAATCTCCTCTCATTACCATCTAAAAGAAAATATCCTAAAAATGTACATATTGTATCCGAATATTTACCTAAGAGAGATTTAGAATTTCTCATGAGCCAACAAGATATCTACTTACTGCCTTCCAAGCAAGTTCATTCTGCGTCTTTAACAGAAGTTTTCTCTTTTGGCATGCCTTGCGTTACTAGCACTGGCTGGGGCATATCTGAATTTTGTTTTGATGGGCTGAATTCTCTAGTATATGAGATAGAAGAAGAAGCAAGAGGCTTTTGTGTTAAACCAGATGAACCACTTCCAGAAAAATATTTATCTAATATTGTTCCACGAATTAAAAATTTATGTGAGAATAGAGAAATGTTGATTAAGAAGTCAGAAGATGTTTTAGCTTGGTATATGACAAATCATAGCAGAGAGAACCACGTTAACAATTTTAATAATTTGATTAATTATGCTTTAAAATTTAGGTAAATGTCCTTTTTAAGAAACAAAAAAGAATCAGATTGTATAAATGATTTAGTTATAGCCGACTTGGATCCTTTTTACGATGAAAGAGGTGAAATTTGGACGTTGTTTGATCAAAACGACTGGGACACAGTTTTTTTAGAAGATAAATTGTCTATTTCCTCAGAAAATATTTTACGCGGTTTGCATGGTGATAAATTAACTCATAAACTTATATCATGCCTAAGCGGAAAATTTTTCTTAGTTGTCGTCGACGCCAGAGAAAACTCTGACACATATGGTAATGTTGTGAACCTCATTGTCGATAGCGAAAGTCCTAAAGTAATTTTTGTACCAGCAGGCTGCTTAAATGGTCATTTGTCCTTAACAAAACAGTGTATTTTCTGGTATAAATGGTCTGAGAACTATAAAGGTCCAGAAAATCAAGTCACATGCAGATGGGACGATAAAAAATTGGATGTCGATTGGCCTTGCAAGAACCCCATTTTATCCGAAAGAGATAAAAATGGTTTAGATTTTGAGAAAATAAAATTATGAACATAAAATATCCATTAGCAAAAGAGACAATTAATGATCAAGATATTGATGCGCTGTGCGATTGGCTTAAGTCTTACCCCAGACTAACAAAAGGCGAATTAACATGGCAAGTTGAAGTTGACTGGGCAACTTTTATTGGTACCAATCATGCTGTTTTCAATAATTCTGGCTCTTCAGCAAATTTATTGATGGTCTATGCGGCTATGATGGCTGGTAAAATAAAAAATAAGAAAATTGTTGTTCCATCTGTTGGCTGGGTTACAACTATTTCCCCAGCTATCCAATTTGGACTTAAACCAATTATGGTTGGAGCTGATAAAGACACATTTGGTATTGATTTAGACCAGCTAGAACATATATGTAAAACAGAGAAGCCTGATGCTGTTATTTTTGTACAAGTACTTGGAGTCCCTCACTATAAAGAAAGGCTTCTTCAATTAAAAGAAAAATATGGCTTTTGTCTTTTGGAAGATGCGTGTGCAGCTTTAGGCGCAGAATATGAAGACGGGACAAAAGTTGGTACGATCGGTGATATGTCATCTTTCTCTTTTTATTTTGGTCACCAGCTTTCTACAATTGAAGGTGGGATGGTCAATACAGATGACAAAGAATTATATGATATGTTATTGATGTTGAGAAGCCATGGCTGGGCTAAGGATCTGGATAAGGAAAAATATAATCGTTTAATCAAAAGATACGACATCGACGATTTCCATAAACCATTTACGTTTTTTGTTCCCGGGCTTAATTTAAGATCAACTGATTTACAAGCCTTTCTAGGAATTAAACAAATGCAAAAAGCAGAGTGGATGACACAAAGAAGATACGAGAACCATCTGGAGTATGCGAAACATTTAGAAGGCCACGTAGAATATCAAAAATGGTTTAAAAACAAGCCAGTATCGATATCTTTTGGAGCATTGGCTAATGATACTGTGCACCGACATGATATTGTGAGTCGGTTGGTAGAAAACGGTATAGAAACTAGAATATTCAGTGCTGGAAACTTGGGACTACACCCTTTTTGGTACGAGAGATATGGGAAATTCAATGATGGAATGAGCAACAAGATTCATTCGAATGGGTTTTTCATCCCAAATTATCCAGAACTTACAAAAAAAGAAATAAAGTTTATATGTGATGTTGTAAAAGGATAAAATGAAGATACTAGTTATCGGCGAAAGCTGTAGAGACATCTTTAATTATGGTGAGTGCAATCGTCTTTGCCCCGGAACGCCTGTACCTGTTTTTAATCCTATTAAGTCTATTGATAATGGCGGCATGGCCATGAATGTCTATAAAAATGTTCTTGCAATGGGCGCAGATACAAATATATTTACTAATGACAACTGGAAGAATATAACAAAAACTAGATTTGTGCATTTTAATACAAATCATATGTTTATGAGAGTCGACGTTAACGATAAAAATTATGGTCGAGCTGATTTGAAAAGACTTAGATATAAGAATTACGATGCTATAATAATTTCAGATTATGATAAAGGATTTCTTTCTGAAAAGGACATAGAACACATTTCTTCAAAGCATGATTGTGTCTTTCTAGACACCAAGAAGGTTTTAGGCCCATGGTGTAAGAATATTAAATATATAAAAATTAACAATTACGAATATGAAAGCACCAAACATACAATTTGTGATGAAATTAAAGATAAGCTCATTATTACAATGAGCCGCGATGGTTGCATGCACCAAAATATAACTTATCCAGTTCCCGAGGTTGAAATCAAAGATTCCTCCGGAGCAGGAGATACATTTATCTCGGCATTGGTTGTAAAATATGTTGAGGCGCAAGATATAGAAAAATCAATTAATTTTGCAAATGAATGCGCAACTTCTGTAGTACAAAAAAGAGGAGTTAGCACTGTATGAACGTTGTTTTTACAAATGGGTGTTTTGACATATTGCATAGAGGCCATATCGAACTTTTAAAATACTGTAAATCTTTAGGCACAGTAATAGTTGGCCTTAATAGTGATGAAAGTGTCAAGAAATTAAAAGGGGTTACTCGACCTTTTTTCCACCAAGAAGATAGAAAATTTATGCTTGAATCTTGTAAGTACGTCGATGGAGTTGTAATTTTTGATGAAGAAACCCCATATAATTTAATTAAAAGATTAAAGCCTGATATAATTGTAAAAGGTGGAGATTATAAGCCTGATGACGTTGTTGGGAATGATATATCTAGAGTAGAGATTTTTAATTATATTGATGGGTATTCAACAACTAAAATTTTGGAGATGAAATGACTTACGTATTTGATATCGATGGAACTATCTGTGAAAAACAAACAAAAAACGACGATGACTATCACAACTCTACGCCGTACGAAGATAGAATTAAAAAAATAAATTCTTTATATGATGAGGGTCATGAAATTATTTATATGACTGCCCGGGGCATGGGTAGAAATAATAATAATCCTCACGCAGCAATACAAGAATTTTATATTCTCACAGCTCAACAACTAGCTGATTGGGGATGCAAATATCATCATTTATTTTTAGGAAAACCATCTGCGGATTTTTATGTGGATGATAAGGGGATAAATGATGAAGACTTCTTTTCCAATTAAATTTGTGCCTAAAGGCTGGGGTTTCGAAAAATGGATCGTCAATTGCGAACAATATTGTGGTAAATTACTTTATTTTGTAAAAGGCAGAAAATGTTCTTGGCATTATCACAAAATTAAAGATGAGGTATTTTATGTTCAATCAGGAAGAATCTTAGTTAAATTCTCTGATCACGATGATTTGGTGCAAGCAGACACAATTGAGCTTGGGCCAGGCGATAACTTTCATGTTTATACTGGTTTAAGACATCAAATGATAGCGTTAGAAGATACTGAGTTATACGAATTTTCAACGCAACATTTCGATGATGATAGCTACAGACTAGTCAAGGGTGATTGATGAACATTCTTGTCACAGGCGGTGCGGGCTTTATTGGCTCAGCTTTAACCAAAGAGTTAGTGCAAGATAGCAAAAATAAAGTTTTTTGTCTAGATAATTTTTTTTCCAGTGGCGATAATGAATTTGTTAACGATGTTGTATATATACCCGGTAGTACAAACCATATATCGACTTTAGTGAAATTTAAGCCAGATATTGTTTATCACCTGGGAGAGTATTCAAGAATCGCAACGAGCTTTGATGAAATACAAACAGTGTGGAGGCTGAATTCCGAAGGTACGTTTAAAGTATTGGAATTTTGTCGAAAAAATAAATGTAAGCTAATATACGGTGGATCTAGCAGCAAATTTGGCAATTCCGGTACAGATGAGGATCTGTCGCCATACGCTTGGTTCAAGGCAAAAAATGTAGAATTAATTAAAAATTATGGAAAATGGTACGGGCTAGACTACGCAATTGCATATTTTTTTAATGTTTATGGTGCTGGTCAGCTGTCGAAAGGAAAGTATGCAACTGTAATAGGTATATTTGTTGAACAACTAAAAAATAAAAGACCAATAACTGTTGTAAAGCCTGGAACGCAGAAGAGATATTTTACAAATATTGATGATGTTATTGCAGGCCTAATAATGGTTGGTGACCATGGCCATGGCGACGGGTACTGTTTATGTGATGAAGACTCTCTTTTTTCTATAGAAGAAGTAGCGAAAATGTTTTCAAATAATATCGATTATTTACCTGAGCAAAAAGGCAATAGAACTGATCCCGTCGTTCCTTTTAAAAAATGCCATATGGAACTAGGTTGGTCGACAAAAATTAAATTGAAAGATTATATTAACAAGCTAAAAAAGGAGCTAAAAAATGTTTAAATTATCTGATGAAGCGTTAGGAGCAATAATGATGGCCCTTCAGAGATCATTGCTGGAGCAGAGCGATATTGTACCGGTACTTAAGGGATTTAACTTCAAAGTCAGCGAAGGAGAAGAACTCTATGTTATGAATCCTCCGATTGTTAAATTTGAAAATGACTTAGCTGAGGAAGAATAGTGCCAAAATATCTTTATAGGTGCGAAAATTGTGAAAATGAATTTTTTACTTTTCACTTGATGTCTGAAAAGCTAGAAGACTGTGACCAGTGTGAATCGTCAGGTACTCTAAAGAAACTGCCATCTAATTTCTTTTTAAAAAAAGAGCATGAAAAAGTAAAAAAAGTAGGAGATGAAGTGAAGACGGCGATTAAAGAAATCAAATCTGATCTGAAAAGAGATAAAGTAACATTAAAAAATCATATTTGGAACCCGGATGATTAATTATTTTTTAGTTATATCCTTAGTACTAAATTCAATATTGATGATGACAGTAGTTGGTATACTTCCTTTTTTGTTTTATACTAGTGTTCTGACCAACATAACATTGGTGTGGTTTGCTATAAAAAAAATAAATGAAATGAATGAAATAAGGGAAGATACTTTTACAATATTCGATACAATAGAACAATTTTCTAATCACTTGGATAGTTTACATGAACTAGACACATACTATGGAGATCCAGAATTGCAAAATTTAATATCTCACTCTAGACAAATTATAAATGATATTATCGATGTACAAGAAAAATACTACGATGACGTCGAGACCACAACGGAAACTTATGACGAAGAAGAGAGCCCCCAGGAAGAAGAATAGATATTTTACCAAAGTTCATGAAGACGCCATAATACAATATGCACGTACACAGGATCGAGGTATTCGAACAGAGTTGTATATTAATTATATTGAGCCGGCCTTCAATGAGCTGGTCGATAAAATAGTCTATACATACAAATTTAATAATTTGCCTAATATAGATTACTTGAAGGATGATTGTAAATTATGGCTGATAACAATTCTTGACAAATATGACCCAGAGAGAAAATCAAAAGCTTTTTCATATTTTAGTGTCATAACCAAAAATTGGTTTATTCACAAGGTTAAGCAAAACTCAAAGAAATTAAAACGGGATGTACAATACGAGGGCTTAACTGGTGAAACAGAAATAAAAGAGTTGGTTGTTGAAAATAGTTATGAGAGTATACGCGAACAACAGGAATTTTGGGCCCACTTGTTCCAAGAAATGCACCAATGGGAAAAAATAAAATTAAAAGAAAATGAACGAAAAGTTTTAGATGCGATAAAAATCTTGTTTGGGAGCATAGACCAAATAGAAATTTTTAATAAAAAAGCTATTTATTTATATATGCGTGAGATAACCGGCTTAAACACAAAACAAATTGTTAATAATTTGAATCGGATAAGAAAAAGATATAGGATTTTTAAAATCGAATGGGAAAAGGGAAACATCTAAACTCAAAAGAATATATAGTAGAAGCAGTCGACAATGTGAGAAAAGACAGAGCAATTGCCTCGACTCTTTTGATTGAACTAATGAAAATTCTTAAAAATGACGAGACGAAGCATCAGCATTCTGGTCCGGTCGCAGCTAAATATTTAGAAACTTTGCAAAGATCAAACGAGCAACTAGTAAAGCTAGCCTCTTTGATGACAAAGAAAGAAGGCCCTAGCACTAATTTATCTTCTTTTGAAAAATCAGAAATATATGATTTAATTAAAGAAGAATAGGAGGAGCACAATGACGGTTTCTTCTGATTGGGAATCACAAAAAAAATATGATGTCGGCGAAATTAATGCTTTAAACGAATCCTTATTTCGTGCCCGTCGAATTCCTGGCTCCAGTGCTTTTTCTGAATTAGCAAAGTTATTCCAGGATAAGTATAGCTATGATGTTAGCTGGGGCAACGGACCTTATTTGGCGACTGTACTGAAAGTACTTTCTGGGCCGCAAGTTAAAAATAAAGCAGAAACTAAAGGGATGCTTTCGAAGAGCATGAATTTAGAAGGTCTCTTCAGCGCGCCGCTAGCAGAGAAGATGCGCAGCGCGAAGAAGACCCTTGTTAGGGTTATAGCAAAAGTACCAAATTTTGATGTTGATATAAAATGGCCAAAAAGCGAAGCTGATATAATGAGAATAACAGCGCATGGCGAATATTATGCTATGACTGATGATAAGAGTTATGACGCGATAACGAAAGGCGCTAATATATGGATTACTTTTACTAATACTGAGAATGCTTCTTCTGGCCTCGACGGCCGGCCAGCCGGCGTTATAATTGGTGTGCATGCCCCCAGTGCAACAAAAGACATAGCTAAAATAATAAAACCGAAGAAAGTTTTTAACCCAGAGTGCCAAACACCAACAATTGATATGGGTCCTGATACAGAGGGGGGTCTTTATGCCGGAACCACTTTAGCCAATGTACCGTCTCCTCCAGTACCTATAAGAAGTATTAAAGGTAAGATAAAAACAGGTATTTATGGGAATGGTACTCCTCAAACTAAAGCTCATTTTACAAATGCGTTAAAGTCTGTTCATGTGCCAAAAGGGATAAGACCAACGCTCTCGCGAGGCATGCCCGGGCCGGCCCCGGGCCCAGAAAATGCTTTTATATGGGTTGGCCATTTAAAAAACAATGGGTATTTAGATATTCTTGATAGGCCAATCACTCCTGGCCGAGAAACAATTATTTATGCTTCGAAGATGACTGATGTAAATGCGCCAATCGAGATTAAATATTATCTTCATGATGATGGGGGCTTTGGGCATTCATGGCTATACGGGCCGAACACAACAGTTGAGCAAGCTAGCGAGGTTGGAGCGTTCAATGACTTTGAACAAAAGGTAGCGCCGGCTATCAAAGACTTAATTAGAGAAAAAAGAAATTTTGTGCTGGTTATTCCAGAAATGTTGTTTTCTCTAGGCTTTGGTACTCCTTCGACCGCCGGTATTTGGGTGGAATCCATACGCAAAAATAATAGGGGTACCCGCGAATGGAGAGGCGTCCGGACGGCTCAAACTATAAGAACTAAAGCACATCCTCTGGAGGCAATGCCACAAATTAACACCTACTTATCTTCGCTTTCGTCTAAATTTAACGAAGATTTATCGGCAATAACGCGGCTGTACGAAAGAGAATTTAGTACTTTTGATGGAAGTGTTACCGGCGGTAATTTTGAGTACTTTCATGGAGAAGTGTTGCAAGTGTTAAAAAATTATTTAGGAATGGATCCGGATCGAGCTGAGTATGTTTCGATACTAGCGGATGGCTTGTCTGCCATTACTATGGCATCAATAGCCTCTCCAAAACATGGTGATTCTACTCATGAAAAGGGCCAACGCGCATTCCGAAACTTGCCAATTAGCAGGATCGATTTTATTGATACTGGAATTGATGGGCAAGCTTATTATAATTTTGAAAGAACGCCGCCATATGAATTTTATAAAAACTATATGGAATATGTAGCTCCTACCCGAGTGGGGAACAAGCTTGAGATGAATTATATTTCAAGCCCAAGCCCTCTCCCGGGCTCCGGCGCCCGAAAATTTTTTGAAGGACTGGGAAAAGGGGCAGATTACACAGCTGCGCTTAATAATTCTCTAGAGGGCGCAAAATTTTTGCATTCTGTACCAGGATACCCTGATACATCTGTCACATTTCATTTAACAGGTCAAGATCCTGCTCTATATGCTTTTTCAATGATAAATAATTTGAACACTTCACAAAATCCACCATTGAAAAAAATCTCTTCTCACTCTTTTCCTGTTGTGTCGGCAATACCAAACCATGCGGAGGCGATGGCTTCAAAAAGCGAATCGGCCGCTGCCGAACAATATCAAGCAGAAACATATCGCCTCAGAGAGGATATCGCTAATTTTTCTGAAGAAATTTTAGGAGATATAGCTGAAAATGGTATTGATGTTCTTTGTAACGTCGGCCACGTCGGCCGGGCATATTGCTCTTCTGTTACACCTGGCGTAGTTGTATATTCGAACGGTAGTTTATTCCATAAAAACTATATTAAGTGGCTTGATAATATTAAAAGGTATATTGAGCTTAACGATCCTGAATTTGGATTGATACCTTTTCATATCTCGCTCAAAGAACAAATAACTACGAGATCTTTAGTGCAAAATAAATTGAATTCAGTTAATTCTAGCTTTCTTGAGAAGAAAGCATCGATGGACCAAGCCGGCCAGCTAGATGATTTGACTATGTGGAAAGATGTATTTACAAAAGAATTTATACCAGATCTATACAATAATTATGAATTGTTTGAGATAAATGTTGGTAGTTTCGCATCATATTCTGCCCTCGAAGGCGCTATGGAATTCACGGGCCAACTCGCGGGATATGCTAGATTTCATGCAGAATTAGATGCGCTACAAAAACAAATTTCTGCTTTAAACGATAAGCGAGGACGTCTTGAAATAACTGGTGACCCACCACAAATTAGCGCAGACTGTGAGCAGACTCCTGGTACTCTAGAAGAACAAGCAGCGCCGGCTTTGATAAGCAACTTGGCTCCGTTCTCGCCTTCAAAGCCTGGAGCAATTAAATGTGATGACGCCTCAGGCGCTAGCACGAGTGTAACACGTCCGGACAACTTTAGCGAGCTTAAAGAAATAATTCCATACATACCTTCAAAATCTGATTTTTTTACTGATGGCGGTTTAAAATTGGTACCTACAAAGAAAATAAATATTAGGAAGAAGGTTGATAACTATAAAGCAAGTTCATTTAATTATTTAGCCCGAGCATCTAACGCAAAAGGCTTCAAGAGAAAAAAATCATCAGTTTTGGTGTGGTCCTGCTTGGTTAAAACACTGGAGGATTCATGGAAATATGCTTGTGAAAAATCAAATTATTATCCTTTTGCTGTTTCAAGTGGGATAAGAGGATCATACAAAAAACGCGGGCAAGTAGCATATCCTGGCGGCATATCTATACATGCGTATGGACTAGCAATAGACATTGATTCGTTTATTACCGGCCACCGCGTTGGAGGGTTCTGGCCCGGTGTGTGGACCGGCGCTTTTACACCGCGTATTGGAAATGTCAGAGAATTAGGCTGGGAAGAGGACTTCGAGGGATTGGGAATATTTCCTTATCCAGCAGAATGGAACAAAGTTAACTTTGGTAAGACCCTTAACGATGCAAAGAAATTTTATTCTGAAGTTTCTCCCGCCGGCGGACCATTTTTCCCTGAAAATCCAAGATTTTATCGAATTAAAAAGATGCAAAATGGAAATCCTGTTTATAAGATGCCAGGATCAATGCGCGCCACAAAGAATTCGCCAAAAAACGTACCTATAGTGGGCGCCGGGGCAAACCCAACTGCGTGGATAATTCATTTTTGCGAAAAATCTGGCATGAAGTGGTGTAACTCTTATTTCTTAAAAAGAAGATGGGATGGCCAGTGGAAAAAAGCAGATTTCAGCTCGAATGAAAAGACAAAAATTGATAAAATATATAATATTGCTGGTACTTTACCGAAAGGCGCCGTCGCCGATCGTATCAAATCTATATCATACGCGGCCAGCGGCCCAGCGCAGAAAAATACGGATGCATCGATGAAATTTCAATATTATGCTGGAAATTCAATAATAGGGTGGAATGAGATTAAATAAATTTAAAATAATACTTAATATTAATTAAAATTAATCTAGGAGAAGAAGTTGGCTAAAGATATATCAATTAGTGCGGTTACTGTAGCAACCAGCAAAGGGCCTAAAAAATATTATAGTTTTGATGTCATCGATCCAAAAACTGGCATGCCGGTAAAGTCTTATAATACGACAGATGAACAAAAAGCAAAAAAGTTTTATGAACAGGCGAAGAAGGACTACCCCGATGCAACAGTAAATGGCGAAAAAGATGCAGATCCTCTTTCAGACGGTACTTTGCCCTCCCAAGGAGAATATGATCTAGGCGGCTTCGAAAAAGGAGATAAAAAAGTTAATCCTTGGGACCCCGATCCGAAGGACATCCAGCCTGAATTAAATAATTTTAATCCCGATGACGCCCAGGCTGCGGCCCAAAGAAGTTCAGAAGGCAGTCGGCCACCGGGCCGAAAATCAAAGATAAAGAAACTACCCAGAGACCGTTCTTATATGAAGTGGAAGAATGTTGGTCCTTGGCTCTCGATGACCAAGGTCGAACGCAACAAGAAGAAAATAACGGGGACGTTTGGCACTATGAGAACACAGCCAAAAGTTGACCGACCAAAAGCAGATTCTGAAGATGTCCGCCGCGGCAAGGATAACAATGCTTTTATTGTTATTGGTAATGACCGAGTTGAAAAACTTAATACTGGCTATGGCGGCAAAGGTCATACACAATGCGACGCGATTGACATCGTAGCCGGTATGGGCGCCCATCAACCAAAAGAAGTAGAAAATAGAAAGCCTCTTAAAGATGGTGTAGGAGAAGTGGAAAAAGAACAAAATCCTAATTTTTTTGTTGATGCAGCCAGAATCTATATATCACAAAAAACTGATGTCGATAGAAACTTTGGCTTAGGAAAATTTAAAGCTACTGTGGAAGACGAAGAAGATGTCGGAAAATATGGCGCCAAATCCGCTATAGCAGCTAAAGCTGACAATATAAGGCTTATAGCCCGCGAAAGCCTGCACTTGGTTACCGGTACAGATACAGAAAATTCTCAGGGGGGAACAATATACGGGAAAACAGGAATTGAATTAGTCGCGATGAATTTGTATAAAGATCTTCAACCGATGGTTCTAGGTGACAATTTACAGCTAGCCTTACTAACTATAATAGACAATATAGAAGCAATTGCAAAAATAATGCATGGCTATATAAAATATCAAATGAAATATAATCAAGCTTTACAACAACATACTCACATAACTCATTTTTATGGAAAATCTGCACTTCAATCAAAAGAGGCGATCATAGCAGGAATTCAATGTGATATAGAAACTGCCTCGAAGACAGAGATCTCTGTTATGAAGCATATTACTAATTTGCAAGGCCTTAAATCAAGTTTTCTTATTGAGAGCGGTGACAGCTTTATTAACAGCAGATACAACAAGTGTAATTAAGAGATAATATATGCCAGTACCAATAGAAGAAATCAAAGCAGCATATCAAGGTTTAAAAAATACAATTCTGGAAAGCGGGATTGTAGAAGTTGGCGACGACGATATAGAATTTTTAGGCGCGAGCGACCCTTATGTAACAGACTCCGTACCAACAGCAGTAGAACTAGCAGAGTCTGGCGCCGGATTAATGGGCGAGGACTGGTTTGCAGATACGGCTCAGCTTTATAAAGCTGCAGGAAAAACAACTCAGCTTTTAAATGAGTTAAGAATGGCGACGATTAATATAATTGCTGGCATTTCTGGAACTCTTTCAGAAGAAGAATTCTATAGTTCGATTGCGCCGGCTAGAATAAGTGAGTTTGCCCAAGCGCTAGGCAACATTCTGGCTGACGAGTATTTTTTGAACACTGATGCCGGCGCCGACTCAGATGACGGTAAATATGGTGATTTAAATGACTTAATCGCGCCAGACACTTGGATGGTAAGTTATTCGCCACCTGACACAATAGAGACTGGAGAAGGTGAAAAATACTTATTACAAGTTTTTAACGAATTGCTGGAAGAGACGCTAGAACTTGACGAATTTATTGTGCTGCCGCCTGTTTATCTTTCGCGTGAGCTAAGAGCCTCTCCGGAAACAGAAGATTTTGGCGGCGCCGTAATTTTAAGCGATAGAGCACTGGAATTAAGCTTAGGAGAAAAAATAAACACTGGTTATAGCTATTATATTGGGTTTAGACTGAATGAAACTATGTCTTCTGACAAGGACGGCGATCCTGTGCGCAGCAATCCATATGTACCGGCAAGACATTCCCCCTATTATAATTTGGACGGTCCGCTTACGAATGGGTGGGACGAAGAAAAATTTAGTTACTTAGATAACAGCGAAGAAACAAAAAACCTAAGAGAAGAATCAATCCCAGATGCAAACGGAGCAGAATTAGAACTTGGTACTCCGGTTGTGGTCACAGAAATTGTAGAAGGCGCCTCCGGTATGTGGGTTGGGTTCATACCTATTACGGATCAGATAGCTAGCTATTATGGCGCCATCGTCCCGCTGGAAGAAGAATTAACAGACGGGTACAAAAAAGTTTTATACACCAGGCCTCAATATATAAGAAAGTTGGAGGCCTTGTCGAATGTTCCGGATCCTCTAGTCAAATACAAGGCATGGAATCCCCGAATATCAGAAATATTCGGCCAAAAAGATTTTCCTCCGGTTGAACTAAAAGATGGAACAAAATTAATTTCTGAAAGCGGTAATTTTAACTGGACATCTATGGAGCCTATGGATGTGAGGCTATCATATTTTAATTTTAATAAATATAACGAAGAGCAAGCAAAGCTTGTACAAAAAGATCTTATTATAAATAAAGAAACAATAGACGAAGATCCCAAATTAGCCTTCTCGGAAGGACATTATTATTTTATAGTTGGAGAAGGTAACAGACCAACGGTTGATGAAATAGTACAAGAGGAGGAAGAAATTCCAGATGAAACACCTTATGATGATTCAATGATACTTTATGAAGGTGTCGATGAAGAATTAGAGGAGGAGAAAGCTAAGAAATCAAGACAAGTTTCGGATCAAATTAAATATGATACTTTTAGTCAATTATTGAGATATTTTGGAAGAGATGAAACAGAGACTGATCTTTTAGCAAAAATAAGAGAAAAATATTTTGCTCCAGTCTCAAGCAGAGTTAACACAAGAACTGTAAGTCCAAATAACCAGCAAGTTCTATATGCGCTCCCGGCGAGCTACATTGACAGTTTACCGGCTAGCAAAAAAATATATAATAATATTTTTCCTGATAATTCTGAATTTTTAGGTGGTAATAATTATGCGTTTACAATAGAATTGGGCTTGCTGCAAGAAAGAACTGATCAAATTATTGCAATTTTTGAAAACATGAAGGAGAAAATAAAGGCTTTTGAGGCGGATGGAGGAGTTATAAAAAATCCTTATGACTTACCTTACGATTTAGACACCCAAATAAAGAGTTTAAAGGCTTTTCCTAAAATTATAGAAGATTTTCTTTCTAGACAAGGGTACCCCCGCTCAACAGATTATGATGAAATTAATATTTTGGCCTCAAACGGCGTCGCACCGGCTAAGGGTACTCGGCACTTATTGCAGATTGGCGTAAAAGACAACGGCCTGATTGGCGAGAATGTAAGAGAAACAATTTCTTATATATTATTTTCTCCGGATCCTAAAATATTAGAAAAATTATATGTTAGCCCAGAATCTAAGAGAGCATTATTCGAATTTGAGCCTTATATATCAGACGAAGAGATGAAAAACTCCAAAAATGCCAGAAGATCGGCGATGATATTAAAAAATGGGCTAGCATACTTAAGAAGACAATTAGCTGGGAATATTGCTTCTGACTCGGCCGGTTCTATTGCAATTGGTAAAACACCTGAATCATCGCTTTATGGTACTCGTACCTTACATTATATGATGTTTTCGGAGGCTTTAATAAAATATAAAAAGTCTGTCGACACCAAACCAGATTTTGAAACCAAAGATTGGGTTAAAGTTTTACAAGCTTTCTCTGTGCCGCCTTTAAAGATTTATTTATCGAAAGATCGAGCGCTGAAGCCGGAAGAAATAACTTGTGAAGAAATTATAGAAAAGCTTAATAAAACCGGCCCTGAAGTCGGTCCTGAAGAGAAAAAACTACAAGAAATGCTTTTTAATAGTCCTATTTGTATGGAGAAGTATTATAGTCGTTGGTCGAAGCCTACGCCGGCAACAGATGGAGAATCTTCTCCTGCAGGCTTGCAAGACAAGCTCGAAAAATTAGAAGACTCTTCTTCAAATCCAAAGCATATGGCCAGGTTTAAAGTATTTTATAATGCTGTCTTGAACAGCTTAGACCCGCAAGGCTTGATGGCTTTGCTAATGATGTGCCTGCAAAAACAACTTGGGGTTGAAATTACAGCAAAAGCACTTTGTGAGATTGCTATTATAAAAATGATTGAAGCTGACCCGGCCGGCTTTAAAGAAATACTTATTAATGCTTCCCCAGACCTGGCCATGGCCCTAGGCTTCGCTACCGCTTCTGAAGCTTACCTAGGTAACGAAGCTAACGCGGTAGTTGAAAAATATAAGGATACCGGTCAAAAACAGGCTAGTGCAGGAGGCGATGTAAACGGTGTAAGCATAGACGAAAGCTTCGCCGGCGCCCCAATTGCAACAGCAATGAAATTAAATGGAGAAGGCTCGCAATTAGTTAGCGTTATAAAGAGCCTAGAACAAGGGGGTACATATATTGATTTGGTACCAGGCGATCGCCCTGAAGAATACGGAGAGATTATAATTCCGCATGGCTTGCCAGGAAATGTTGCTCCATACGGTGGAACAATCAACTTTGGCTTTGGCGAAGGCGCGTACGAATTCGCCGGGACTGTCCCACAAAAATATACATGGGACGAGATCAACGCAGAGAGAAAAAGATTAGAAGAGAAGGGGTATACATACTCACAAATTGATGGCTTGTTGGTGCAAAATGGATTCCTAGATGTTAAATATACACAATACGAGCCACTGTTATCTGGCGGCACATTTTTGGAGCCAATTGGCGAAATTGCATATAATATAAATAGCATGCTGGGTGTTACCAGCAACGACGTCGCTGCTGCAGGCATAGCCCAGTTTACAGTCGACGGCAAGGCCGTGCTGGGGTACATTAAGAAGTTCGTAGATCTTGTTACCCTGTGCGAGGCCGTCTTAGGCCCAATATTAGAATTCCCTGACGCTTTATTTAGTTTAAATTTTGAGCAATTTGGAGATGATTGGCTAGCTAGATTAAAGAAGCATTTTGTGCTACAATTACCAACTTTATCTTTACCGTGGGGCATGCCAACAGATGATATGATTGGAGGTTACGGTGAGAAGCTGCTATCAGCGTTTCTAGTGATGATCGGCACAATGATAGGCCAAATATTGCAACTCTTGATAAGAGATGCAATCGAAAAGTGCTTTTTGGAAGACATAGAAGCTTTATCGGGGGAATCTACTGATGAGCCCTTGGAGAGTGAGCAGCTGCCGAAACTAAAGAATGCTCTTAGACCCATCGCTGCCTTGCCCCCCCAATACGATGGCCCGGGCTGGATAGACAACCTGCTCAGTGGCCTAAATCCACAAGAAATATGTTCTTTGCTCCGCGGTACCGCTCCGAATTCCTTACTCAGAAGTTTAGTTTTAAAAACTAGAGACAAGCATTATGACATATATAATCATGGCTACGGTTCTGGAGAAGATATTCAAAGTATTTTTAAAAAAGTTGGAGAGACGTTTAATTTAGATTTTTGCAATGTAGTTGAGGCCGCTCCTCAAAAAATCGTAGTCGATACATGCGATATATCTTATAACCAGGAAGAGAGACTACAAGAATTAATGGATAACGGGTTAACAGAGGAGGAGGCAGATACCCAGATGCTTTTAGAGATAGAAGATTTAAAAGACAAGCTTGGTGCTTTATCTGATTTTATTTTTCCCGACAGCAACCCTTTGAAGTTACCTAATTTATGTGGAAAAGATGGAATATTCCAGCCGCCACCCGGGATTTTGGACACAATGGACCGCGTCACTAGCAATATATTGCTTAACGCTAAAGGTTCTTTACTACAAGATCTTCGCGCCTTTAAATTTTTTACAATGCCAAATCGTGCCCTCCGCGCGATATCTAGTCCGGAAGAGTTGATGCAAATGCACGAGACATATATCAACACTGTCAAGGCGCCCAACAAAGCTATATGCTTTGCTTATGTCGGTCCGCTGGGCGTCAAGAGTGATGGTTATGTATATCCTAACAAGCTTAATTATTCGGGCATGCCCAACTACCAGCTAACTTATAATGAACATGTACACTACCAAATGATAATGAGAAAAGGGCAGATTGGTAAGGTAAATCGTTTCGCTCTTCCGACTGCTTCGCAGGTGAAATCTCTTGAGATTAGTCTAGACTTGGACGAAGATGAAGTTACCGGAATATTAGACGGAGACACCGGCGATTGGTTTGATGCGAAAGCTTGGTCCGTGGAAATTGTCGAGGATGGCGCTGAAGGCAGTGAATACGATTCTGTTGGGTATAAAAGTGCATATGATGACTTCATGGGGAATACCGAACCATCCGGGATCGGCAAGACATATAGGAATTCAAGGGGGGTACTTAACGAAAAAGAATTTAAATTCTTGACAGTTCTCGGGGTTTTAAAGCAAGAGTTCGATGGCGCATGGAGCCAACTCTGCGATTACGCATGGATCTACACAGAAGGTCTCAAAGGGATAACTGGCTTCAGACATTATAGTGTTGGCCACCAAGATATCCCTGGCTTAGCTAGCGAATGCGACGACAATACCTCCGGATGCTTTGTCGTAGATCTTGGCGCCGAAGGTGTTGCTGTATGGGACGATGCGGTTTTTGAAGTGCATAACGGTATAAGCCCCTTCATGGGCCCAACCTCGATAGCAGTACTCCAAAGATTTTGTTTTATGGCAGCGTCCTACGAGCCAAGCTTGCTCTCTGGGGGAACGAATGCTCTCTGGAAAATAATAACTGGGCTTATAAAAAATTATTTGTATGATAGAGAGAAGGAGCATGAAGTCATCGCCAACCCCGCGGCCGTCTACATCAGTGCAAGAAGCTGGACTTTTAGAATTGAAGATATTTGGGACGATCTTCAGGATTATTTTTGGGAGCAATGGGACCAAGAGATAAGGCCGATGTCCCTAGAGCGCCTATACTATACTCCTCAGCTCATGGGCGTTGGAGTAGCAGACGAATCCGGCGCCGGTCCGGCTACAATGTCAACGCGTAAGTGCGACGGAAAGGACCTGAAACACAATTCCCACCGTGGCCGCTGTCCGTATGGGCTGCCATTAGGCCCGACTGGCATACATAATGAACATCCCCCCGGCGAACACAATGTAGCGCGCCCTTGGTTAAACAAGTTAGTCCCCTTGCATACGAGGTTAAAAGACATATCGGATGATCCGGATCACTGGGCCCATATGTTTGACTTTTATACTGGATTTGATTTAGAAGGGGAATACGATTGGGATTCAGACACAGTCCCACTGAACGCGTTCATTTTTAGCCCGGGTTACAGAAAGCTAGCTAGCTCTCCCTTCGCCGAAGAAGACAAAGATATGCGTGAAGTCTTTATGGAGCTAACCGTTGGCGAAGCTACTGGGATCACGTATGGAAGAATGAGTCTTTTGTATCCGAATATAAACATGTCTACAATAAAGGGTGTTGTTTTTACAATGGCGCCATTCCAGGCAAAGTTAGTTAGTCAAAATACCAATGGCTATTACTATAACTCAACTTTTGTCCCTCCGGAGGTAGGAAACGTTTTAAAACTTAATACGTACATACAATGGATGGAGAGATACCACGCCTTCCGCGAAGCCCAGGTCATCGAGCACGAGGCCGGCTGGGGCTACTATCCGCACTGGGACAACGCCAAGGCGAGAGGTACCTGTGAGGCCGGCGAGCATGGCTTAAGCGTCGTCACCAAATCCGGCGTAGCGTTCGAGCGAGACGAGTGGTACAAAATCATCGCCATGCACGTCCTACCGGGCGACCAGGTTATGAGCGGTTACAATGTCCTCGACCACATCAAGCCGATCACTGATCCGGAGATGCTGAAACAAGTGCATTGGAAGGTTTTTGATAAGGGTGATTTTATTCCATGGCAACCAGCGCCAAAAGTACCACCGGTACCGGCGGTAGAACGAGAGTCGCTAGAGGCCAAATTTCGCATAGCAGTAAACTGGGACTACAGCAAAGACTGTCCGATGAGGGCCATGGAGGATGGCCACTATCGGACCTGGCAATTAACGTCGACGCAGAATGTTATTGTCTTAGCATCTATAGATTGGTATCCGGGCTTCGAGGGTAAGGACTGGAATCTTGAGACACTTGAAATGAACGGTTCCTGGTGCTCACACAATGCCATGTATGCGGTCGCCACCAAGACGCCCGGCTTCGGCGCCGATGGCGAACTCATCAACGAGTGGCCCTCGAAAGGCAATCTAAGCGGAGTCTATGAGCCCAGCTGCGTTGACTGCTCGGTCCCCGACAGCCTCCTCGAAGAAACGGATTGGACAGAATATGACAAATACACAACTTGGGGTGTACACTTTCCCGGGAAGGTCTGGCCCATGGGCAAAGCGTGGAACAACATCTACGACCCCGAGACCGGAGAGAAACTTGATCGACCTTATACTAAGCAGCAATTATGGGATATCCGGCAGTATCACGAAGGAGAAGGCGAGCTACAAATTGCCACCGAAGCCTCGGCCGAACTCGTCGCCGAGCTAGCTCCGGGAGAACTGAGTTTGAATATCGGGCCACCCAAGTCACGAGACAGCTATCAAATAGTACCTTTAATGATCGGGTTCGAACAATTTTTTAGAGATCCAAACTTCTTGTTTAACCAAGACCCTAATGTATTGGCTAACGAATTTTTAGGTCTTAATAGAAAAACTAGTCCGGAATTATGGGAAGCATTAGGAAACGAAAGAGAATTTTTTAATTTATTTAAAAGTGAGCAGCTTCTAGATGAGTCTTATATTGACGATCAAAAGAATTTTAATCCTAATGTGTTATTATATGAATTACCTTTTGTTGAAGTCGCAGTTAAAAATGTAGGATCTGCTGATGCAAGTGCCGACATTGTTGACTTGTTTAACAATTTAAACAGCACAGATAGCGATATGGAAGCTGTAACAAGCCGATTACAGTTTATAAATGAACCAAAAAATTTAGTATACCAAAATGTACAAGTGCCACTGCATACAAATATCCACAAGCTAGAGCTTGAAGAAAAGTTTCATCTCTTTAAATCAAAAATTGGTAATCTTTCTGAGCAGGTACCTCCAGCCATTTTATCTGGCCCGGAGCAGGCTGTAGAGCCAATCACATATGATTTTGGGTTCAGTAAACAATACTCAACTAAAGTTACTGAATTACTTAATAATTTATTTCCGATTAACAGCGAAAACGGCAGCATGCATGACGAAGTATATACAAATCTTGAAAAATTAAGTGAAGCTGTAAAAGAAGAAGAGGCCACTGTCTGGGCCCGCCGAGTAAATCCAGCGCACAACGAGTGGGCACCAAAAGGGGCTTATACTATAAACCCAAATAATTTTCAAGCACAAATATTTGCAAAGTTATTGAGGACTCGATTTCAGGAGTATTATTCTGAATATGGTGGTACACAAACTGATGATCCTTTCTTCGACAAACTGGAATATACTCTTGCAACTTATGGTTACTCAGGATTAAAATATGCATATTCGAATCAGATGTTTGCTAGATTATATAAGTCTAGATTGCATGAAGTAAAACACTATCGTTCACTTTGGAAGGAGCTTTTAAAAACGCCTGAAACTGATAGCTCTGTCAGTCCGGAGTGCGCCGCAGTTTTCGATCAGTTGTCAATTGTATCAACCAAAGATTTAAAAAAGACAGAAACTGATTTGTTCAATATCGAAAATGTTAAACAAAGTATAAAGGAGTATTATAAAAATTCAATTTGTTATGATGTCTTTGATCAAAACACTGATGCAGAAAATTCAGTGACTCGCTCTCTTAAGCAAGGCATTGTTATGCTTATAGCCCGGGTATACAGTTTGGAAATGTGCCTAGCTAGCGTGATTGCTTGGGATTCTTTTGATCTAGAAGATATTGTGAGGGACAACACCTTTTCTAGAATTATAGTTAGGAATATACAAAATGAAATAAAAGAATATGATGATATAACAAGGATATCTGAAGATATAATAAAAAAACAAAATAATTATAAACATTTTCAGCTGTGGGAAAATCTTAATGAAGATAGCGCTTTAAACCAGATTGTGGTTAACGAAGCTTCTGATATTGCTAAAAAAGTTTCCAATATGATTGGTAATATATTTCCGGATAAATACGCAAAGGCAAAAACAGGCTTAAGCTTGAATATTTTAAAAAATTCCGATCCGGATTTTATTAATAAGTACAAAAATAAATTTCCCCATACGACAGCCTCCTCCGCGTCCCCAACCTCGCCTGCCAGGCGCCTGATGGCAGAAGATATAGCATCTTTATATAGCACATATGAAGCCGAATATGTTGTTGAATGTGAATTAACAGATAATTTATATACCATGAACTTTGGGCATTGCTTCCAAGTCGACCCTCTTAGGGAAAGTTTGAATGACTTGGCAAAATATGCGAAGCTGCCCGCGTCACATGAAATATTAAATATAACTAAAAAAGAAATGTCGGACTTCGGGTTGTCCACAGTCTACTCCGACCAGGAGGGATATGAGCCTGGCGTAACCTGGGGTTCGGTTCCCGTCAGCCTCGCCGACTGGGGCGACGATAGGCTGCGGTCCCATCAAAATAATGTTTTGTATTCTTTACCGCTTACTTTGATGTACGTTAATGATATTGGCGATCTGTCGGCAGATCCCAACTTAACAGAGATGACCATTGGGGTGGAGCAATATGCAAGCCCGCAGCTATATGGAATCACCTTTGACCAAGGCGCCATTGACCACGCGGTACCGCTGCCGGCCACGCCGGCGTTTGTAAGGCCCAATAGAGCTATTCATTTTCCGCTCCTATATCAGATGCACAAGCATTCGGTCTACGGACCCGCGACCATCTACAACTCCTCGGCCGGCCTGTCGCAGGGCCTCAAATCGGTCTATGCCGGCGCACCGCATGAGGCAGAGCAAAAGAACGGCGACATGGCCCGGATCAGTAGATTTGCTAATCCTCGTAAAATAACAAATAATTACGGTGTTGGTTTTGACGCAGAGCCGGCTTGGCCTTCGACGCTCTCCACCCCGGGTCATAATATCAGACACTTGGCCGGTTCGTACGCAGAGTCGTGGCCAAGCGACAAGTTATCCGCGTATTACTTTGTCGAGGGCGTCAGCTTCTACGGCTCCGAAGGCGAGGGGGACTGGGGCAACCTAGGCTCAGACCACGAATGGTGGACGCACGCGGATCCTAAGAGGCGCTTATCTACTAGAATGTGGGATAAGCTACGATACGCAACGCAGCAGGTCCCGGAAAAAGCATGTACATTCCAAAAAGAAAATATTCATGAGTTCACCTGGGCAAATGGGTATAACATGCAAATAGGAAATATGATTATACAGACTTTTGTTAAAGTTACTGAGCGGGATCCATCTACTTATGATCAGTTTAGGTTGTTAACTTTTGCAGATTTAGACCTGGGAGATTTTACTGCGACCGGAGAGCCTTGCGCAACACCCGGGAAGACAATAAAAGAAGTTGGAGCAGCTGAAGCATTATCAGCTTTCATGGCTGAATTTGAAAATTATAGAAGTGGGGACAACGAATTTAGAACATATATTTATGATTATATTCCATTGCCAGTTTGGTGTCACTTCTTTAAAAATGTCTTCATGGCGTCAATCTATAAGAGTGAACCCGACATGCCACCGGACTGGAACGTCGACTTTGAGGATATCGATCTGACAGAAGATGAGCAATACCAAAATATCAAATATTTGTTTAACCGTTATGGGCTCAAACCATTTTTTGAAAAAGTTGAGTTTGGTTTAAGATTCAGTTATATTAATTCTTATGGGTTAACTGAACCGCCAGGTATAGGATTTCGTAATTTTATGAAGGACACAATGCCGGTCAATGGTCTTAAAAAATGCAAGACATTATTTTCCAATAGAGTATCTTCCGGCCTGGATGCAGCCCGGTCGAACGCCGGAATATATGATGAGGTGCACATCCCTATAACAGAAGTAAAGCAAACTTTGGTATTCGAGCCTGATGGCTTCAGGATTGCCGATCAGAAGGAGCTTTATGACTATGATGAGATAGCTTACGGCAATCCGGATATGCAACAGCGACTACCGCCTACATGGTTCGATGACAACAGGTTAACAGATTTAGGTGAAAAAGCTAAACACTATACAAATACTTTTAGTCAGTTTTTCTATAAAAAAGTCGCTTCCAATTTGATGTCCAGACTGGAAAATACTGCAGAATTCAAATTATTGTTTGATCATATTTTTCCGCTTAAAAGATATATGTCTCTGGCCTTTATTTATGCAGGCGATGGCTTAACCAAATTTATACCAGAGCCAACAGCTATTTTAGAAGAAACAAAGTCAGCACTTCAGATTGCGATGACTGGTTTAACAAATTCTGATAGCTATGAATACCAGCCAGACCCGTTAGCTAATCTTTTAGAGAATAGACAGATTAGAGAGAACGCAGGTACTGCTGGAAAAGAGCCAGATCTTACAAAACAAATATTAGAAATATTATATAAAACGCCTCTTTTGATATTAAAAGGCTTTGTAGAAGTTACTGATCCGGCGATTATTATTGCTAAAGCAATTATCGATGCTGCGAATGCTATTGTACAATCAGTTATTGCCGCGGTCGAGCAAGGTTTGAAAATGGTAAAGCAAGGAATACAATCTGCCATTCAACAAGCTAAATCGACTTTATCATCTATTGAAAGTAATCTCTCCGTGGTCACAGGTCAAGTAAAGGCTGCTAAGATACCACTACAAAATGTTATCGGCGAGAATATTGATGAAGTAATAATATTGAAGATCGACGGCGCGATTGTTAGCGATGAAGGCGCAAAACTCTGGGAAATAAGAATTAACCAGGGCGCTTTAACTGATGAGCAAAAAGAAACTTTAAAAGGTGATGCTAGCTGGAAAAACATTAAAAAACTGATAGGCGAAGCTTCGCCTATGATAGATGATTATGCAGCATTAAAAATAAAGATTGTCGATCTTGAAACGGAATTAGCAAAAGTTGAAGAAGATTTAAAAGTAGCAATTGCTGAAGCTAAAAAAATCGCGCAAGCTGTTTTTTCTTCACCATTTTTGTTGCCAGGCCTCTGGGCCGCGCTTCTGCCGTCAATGTTGCCTTATCTTGGTGGTGTCGTCCCGCCACCATTTTTTATTGGCCCGCCAAGCACGATTCCGGGTATGATATATTTATTATTATTGTTTTTGGACGCGTATGAGGAAAAGATGCATGAGGTTGTAGAAGAGCTAGATACCTTAGGCTGCACCGACGACATATAATCGTTACCTGGTATGATTTGTCATCCGCTACTACTTATTATTGTATAATCTTAGAGAGGAGAATGTATGAACGGTATCGGCCCAAAATTACCATTGTCCCGCGATAGTCAATTTGGTTATTATTCGCTGAACACAACGTACAAAGATCAAGTAAACCAAAATTTTAAAATCTTAATGTTAACCACACCCGGTGAACGGGTAATGGATCCGAGTTTTGGCGTTGGCTTGCGGAATTTCTTGTTCGAGCCCAAAAATAACGTAGTGTCAAAAATAAAACAAAGAATCCACAGCCAAATACAAAAATATATGCCGTATATAAAAATAAACAGATTATTATTTGGTTCTGGGGCCCAGGAACACCTATTGGGAGACTCTCTTTTGCTTTCGATTAAAGTTGAGTATGAAGTAACTGATCTAAATGTTGAATCAGAACTAATACTACAAGCAGAGGATATAAATTAATGGCGAAAAATAAAAAATTAATAAAATATACTGATAGAGATTTTTCTTCTATAAAAGAGGGTTTAGTCGAATATACAAAAAGATATTATCCGGATACTTTTAAAGACTTTTCTGAAGCGTCATTCGGGTCTTTGATGTTGGATACTGTATCATATATTGGTGATGTATTGTCATTCTATTTAGACTACCAAGTAAACGAATCTTTTTTAGATACGTCTATTGAGTACAATAATATTTTAAGACTAGGAGAGCAAGTAGGTTATAAACAGCCTTTAAAGTCAAATTCTTTTGGCATTGTTACACTATACCTTCTGTGCCCGGTAACTCCTACTGGTGATTCGCCAGATAGAAATTATTTGCCAGTATTAGCGAAGGGATCAAAATTTTCATCAGATGATGGTTTGATGTTTACTTTAGTAGAGGATGTAGAATTTAATAACACTGATAATGAGATCATCACAGCGACGGCTGATGAAACTACTGGTAATCCTACATCTTTTGCAGTTAAAGCTTACGGCCGTGTAATCTCTGGTGAATTAAAAGAGACGTCTATATCCGTCGGCACTTTTAAAAGATTTTTGACAATTCCTATCTCAGATTCTAATATTTCTGAAATTGTGTCGGTGACAGATACTGAAGGGCACGAGTACTTTGAAGTAGAGTACTTGTCACAAGACACAATTTATAAAAGTGTCGTTAACAAAGATGCGGATACCAGATCACGGGTAACAAACGTCATAGTACCAGTTTCAGTACCAAGAAGATTTATTGTCAGTACTAAAACTGAAGGAGTATCTTTAAAATTTGGGTATGGCTCCGACTCAACTTTAAAGAATGAAAATATAACACATCCATCAAATGTTGTTTTAAAGATGCACGGAAGAAATTACGAAACCGATTTAGGCTTTGACCCTTCAAAACTTTTAGAAACTGATAAGTTTGGCATTGCTCCGGCAAATACGACGTTGAGAGTAGTTTATCGAGCCAACACCGATGAAACAACTAATGTTGCAACAAAAAATTTAACAACAGTCGTGGATCCCGTGTTTGTTTTTGGGTCGACCGCGGTGAACGAGACGAAAATTTCTTTTGTCAAAGATGGCTTGGAAGTGACAAACGAGCAGCCTATTGCGGGAGACATGGGCGCGCCAACCGTAGAAGAACTAAAACAACGTGTTAACGATGTGTTTGCTTCACAGAACAGAGCTGTTACTGCTAGTGATTATGAAGCAATAGTATACCGCATGCCGGCAAAATTTGGACGGGTTAAAAGAGCAAAAATTATTAGAGATCGAGATTCTTTTAAAAGAAATTTAAATTTATATGTTGCCGGCGTAGATGAAAATGAGAAATTGGTTGAGTGTAACCATGCATTAAAAAATAATTTAAGAATATGGATTAATAAATATAGGATGCTTAATGATACGATTGATATACTAGATGCAAAGATTGTTAATATAGGAATAACTTTTTTAGCCGTTGTTAATTACGATCAAGACAGATTTCAAGCGCTCAATACCGCTATTAATACCGTTAAAGATATGTTTGCACGTAAAATGGATATTGGACAACCGATATATATATCAAGCATTTATAACGAGCTAAACAACCTAGAAGAGATAGTTGATGTTGTGGATGTAAAAATTGTTAATGACAATAAAACTGGAGGCTTATATTCTGATCTAAGTATAAATCTAAGAGAATATATCTCTGCAGACGGTAGAATATTATATGCTCCAGAAGACACTATATATGAGTTGAAATATCCTAACTTAGACATTAAAGGAACGATTAGATAATGGCTATAAAAAGGTATAGAGCAGAAAAAGATAATACGATTACAAATGCTTTTAAACTCACTTCAACCACACGCGGTACTGGTTCAAACATGGGCGCCGCTGATATTCTTGAGACTTTCTCTTTATATGGCCAAGGCCCAGCAACTTCTTCTGCTGAGCTTTCTAGAGCCTTACTTCAGTTTCCAGTAACACAAATTTCTGCAGATCGTACTGCAGGAACGATACCAATTTCTGGAAACGTTGATTTTTATTTAAGAGTATTTAACGCAAGACATTCTGAACAACTTCCTAGAGACTTTACTATGAATGTTTTGGCTGTGTCTTCTTCATGGCAGGAAGGCTATGGTTTGGATATGGAATCTTATACCGATATTACAAAGGATTCTATAGATGGTTCAAATTGGATGAATGCAAGTAGTAATTTTGTAGCAGCGAAGTTGGCTAACGCTATTGACTGTACCGGCGTTAATAACGATCATACATTTACGTTAACATCTCCTACTGCTATGGGGGGTGACGGAGTCACTTATACGTTTAAGTTTGTGCATGACACAACAGCTATTAACGCCGGCGCCGCAGGAAATATTTATTACATTGCCCGCGACGGCCTTACAGATGCTCAACGCGCCGGCGCTTGCGCCGACGCCATTAATGGAACTGCAAATGCGAATGTCGCCTTTAGTGACGGCAACGCGAATTCTGTAAACACTACTGATCTTAAAATCAAGGCAACAGCGCCCGGAACTGACGGTGGCGCAACTATAGATTTAGAATTTGATAATAAGGGCGCGTTAGGAAACGGGCATGTAAATGTGTTAGCAGCTACAAATGGGTTTACGGGAACTAAAATTCTTGAAGGCGCATTTTCAGGCGGCGATGGCCAGTGGGCTAATGTCGGCGGCGATTATCACACCTCCCACAAAGAGATGCCTAATTATACGTTTACATTTCCTGAGGGCCATGAGGATATAGAATTAGATGTCACGGAGATGGTTGAGGAGTGGATTGACGGAACACACGGTTATCAAGAAAATTATGGACTTGGAATACATTTGTCTTCAAGTTTTGAGGCTTATACGACTGCATCAGAAAGCACAGTGCTACTCAACACGGCGGGACAAAGAACTAGTTTTTATACAAAAAGGTTCTTTTCTAGATCCAGCGAATTTTTCTTTAAGAGGCCTATTATAGAAGCGCGTTGGGATTCCAGGATAAAAGATAACAGAGGCAATTTCTTCTACAGTAGCTCACTAGCTCCAGCTGAGGAAAACTTAAACACAATTTACCTTTACAATTATGTAAGAGGGCAGTTGAAAAATATACCTGGAGTTGAAAGTAACAATCATATATATGTGAATATATATTCAGGTTCAACAGATAATTCAGGGCCCACCGGGGATCCCTTAGTATTAACTAAAGACACAGTACATGTAAAAGATTCAAATAAATTAACAATTACAGGCGGGTTTGTTTCCACGGGCATCTATAGCGCTAGTTTTGCCTTAACAGCCTCTTCTGAACCTCTAGAGAAATTATTTGATGTTTGGTATACCGGCAGCGCTGACCACTCAACTACAACACAGTTCTTTACCGGTTCTATAGTCCCAAAGTTTGATGCTGCTCCGGTTTCAAATGCATATCCTCAATATGTCACAAAAATAACTAATTTAAAATCGTATTATAACAGTAATGAGCAGGCAAGATTTAGAGTTTTTACGAGGCCACGAAATTTCAGCCCAACAATTTATACTGTTGCAAAGAAAAAAAATGAAGGTGTAATAATACCAAGCGCCTCGTATGAAATTATTCGCACCATAGACAACCATACTGTTATTAATAATTCAACTGGAAGCTCAGCATACCACACGTATTTGTCATATGATGTTTCTGGCAGCTACTTTGATCTTGACATGTCAATGTTGGAATCTGGGTATATGTATAGTATAAAGTTTGCTTATAATGTGTCTGACGGGTGGAGAGAACAAGAAGAATTATTCAATTTTAGAGTTGAAGATAATTAATTATACAGTTGGGTTTATAAATGAGTATAAAAGATTTATTTGATAAAGGCTATTCTTCAAAATCTATTAAAAATAAAAGTCAAGAAGAGATTAGAGGAGATATAGAATCTCAAAGATATCTTGAAGGCTATACTAAAAAAAGTAATAGGTTCTTGCCTGATACTGATTTTACTTCTGCCTCAAATTTTGCCCGATATGGGCTAGCAGAACTTTATTATGAAAACTCAATTAAAAGAGTATATCAAACTTATCCTTATGATGGCTCTAGGGCAGAAAAAATCGAATGGGAGAACGAAAGTACTTATTTAGATCTTTTTATTTTTGAAAATGAGTATCCTAGGTTTAATGGATATATTGCTCTTAATACTGGGTCTCATACTTATAGCAGCACTAAGACTGCTAACACATATTCTAGTAGCCTCCCTCAATATGTATATTTTCTTGGTGGGCCACACCCGGATCCGTCGGGCGACTATAAGAGTGATTTTTCAGCAGGCCCATCAAAAAAAGGCGTTTCGAAAGCTAATATTTATCATACCGGTAGTCAGAGGGCCAACAACTTAGAATTTGATCTAGATAAGGGTGCCACTATCGAATTCTGGATGAAGAAAGATGGGTTTCCGACAGTCGACGGAGTCTTAGTTACAGCAAGAGAATACTTTTTTCATATTTCTTCGATTGATTCTGTAGGCAGGTCGATCGGCGGTGTCTCTGGCTCTGTTTTGCGAACTTCGCCCGGTAATTTTACTATTGGCGTGTCCTCTGGATCAACAACAAGCAATGTCACATTAGACACTGGGTTATCTAGTGTTGCTGACGGTGTTTGGAGGCACTATGCCTTTACTGTTAAAAATCAAGGCGCCACCCCCGTTTACAGCCTCTATGTTAACGGCGTGCACACAGCTCACTCGGTTGACACTGATAATACTATAAGCGCGGTTACAGGTACTATGGTGGGAGCTTTAGGGGCCAAGGCGTCAAAAGACGACAACGGCGCATATGGCCCGGGCTGGGGAAATGCCCGGGCTTGTTCTTTCGATGAATTTAGATATTGGAAGGCAGAAAGAAACGGGCAACAGGTTGGAAGACATTATCTCTCTCAAGTTGCCGGAGGTACAAATACTGATAATATAAAATATGATGATATATCAAACAAAGTTGATTTAGGAGTATATTTTAAATTTAATGAAGGCGTGACAGGAGATTCAAATACTGATTCTACTATTTTAGATTATTCTGGAAGAATTTCAAATGGTGCTTTTATAAATTATAATTCTTCTGAGTCTAGATACGCTGGATCTGCAATTGTTTCTGCTAGCGCTGCCGCCTATGAATTTAAAGATCCAATTGTGTACTCACATCATCCGGAGGTTATAACTCTTCTAGAAAACAAAAAGGCAGCCGGATCAATGCATGATGGCCAGAACTTTTTTTCAATTTATCATAGCTTGCCGGCCTGGATTCTAGAAGAAGATGAAAAAAAGTCCCATCATTTGAAATTCTTAACTCAAGTAATAGCTAGCTACTTCGATAACATGTTCTTGCAAATTCAGAAAGTACCTCGCTTAAGAGATATAAACTACCCATATGACTCTGATCACGAAAAACCACTGCCATTCGCAGGAACGCTATTGTCTTCTAGGGGCTACGACGTACCCGAGTTATTCGCTGATGCGCATAAGCTAGCAAAATATTTGCAGAGAGATGAAAGAGGGCTTTTTGAAAAGAAATTATATGAAATAAAAAATACTATATATCAGAATATATATAATAATTTATCGTTTATTAACAAATCAAAAGGTACGCTAAAGTCTTTAAGAAACTTTTTGAGATGTTTTGGAGTCGATGAAGATTTAATTAGGTTAAACATATATTCTGTTAACGGCGAATACGAATTTAAAGATAATTTTACTAATAAATCTTATATAAAGAAATATTTGGATTTTGATGATCCTGAAACGCGGTATTCACTAGAAGGAAGAAGGTCTAACGCCTATACCGCCACTGCATACCAATATATTGATTCCGATGATTCTAATTCTTTATCATATATTCCAGCGCTGACAAGCATGATTTCTGGATCTTCGTTTACGTTAGAGACAGAGGTTATTTTTCCAAAAAGATCAATAAAAGGGGATGACAATTACCAGTTATTTCCAGCTACAACAGCTTCAATTTTTGGTATGCATGCAGTTGATAAAACTTTAATAGAAGCAGATAGTACCCACATGGCATTTGCTTCTACGGACGACATAAATTTTACAATTGCAGTTTCCAAGCCCCATGACGATAAAAGAAATGTTAAATTTGCTGTTATATCTTCAGACGCATCTGCGATTACATCAAAAGAATCTGATCTGTTTACAGGAGTATACGACAACGAAAAATGGAATCTAGCTTTTAGCGTTTTTCCGACAAAGTATCCATTAGCACCACGAGTCACCGGCAGTTTAGACGGCGATTATCCGTATAGTTATGAATTATATGGCGTGAACTATGTCTCTAATACCATCCAAAATGAATTTACTTTAAGTGGTAGCCTGACTCTAGAACAGGGTCTGGAATTCTTCCGAAAACCTAAGAGCATATTTATAGGCGCCGAGCGAACAAACTTTTCCGGAAGTGTTGACAAAATATCTGATGTCAAAATATCTTCGGTAAGATATTGGGTTGAAAAACTGTCTAACAGAACAATACAGGGGCATGCACAAGATGCTAGTAATGTTGGTACTTTACGACCTTACCAAAATCGAAATTTACACTTAGTTTCCGGAGGATTTCAGCCTCAATTAGAGACCTTAGCCCTGCACTGGAGCATGGGCAATGTAACTGGCTCCGATGCCAATGGTCGTTTTTTAATTCACGATTTCAACTCTGGCTCTATAGGAGAAAGGACGAAGCCAAGATATCCGGGCTTAAGCGAGGTTTCCGAATACTCGTATCCCGGACGCGGAGACTTTTTTGCTGCTAGCACCGATCAGGCGGTTGATATAGAATTTGTTCCGACCGGTCGCCAAAAGTTACCAGAAATCATAAACAGCGATGATATGGTAAGAGTGCTGAACAAATATGATGACGTTGTTTTCAAGAAAGATAATTCTTATGTAAACCACATACTCTCCGTTGAAAAAAGCATGTATCAGACAATATCTGAGGAAATGCTCAAAATGTTTTCTACTATTGTTGATTTCAATAATCTAATTGGTGAGCCGGTAAATCGATACAGATCACATTATAAAGTAATGGAAAAACTAAGAGACTCCTTTTTTCAAAATGTTGAAAATGAACCAGATTTAGATAAATTTTTAGAATTCTATAAGTGGCTTGATGATGCTGTAACCTCGATGATACAACAATTGATACCAATTTCTTCTAATACTACAAAATTATTAAGAAATATGGTTGAAAGTCATATTTTAGAGAGGAACAAGTATTGGTTTAAATTTCCAACGCTAGAATCAGAGCCTCCAAAAATTATTGGTACACTAAGAGGAATTGAAGAATTAAATTATAATTGGAAATTTGGGCATGCACCTGTTAATGCGAACCAAGATACAAATCAAGATATCAGTTGCCTCTGGTGGAATCAGAGAGCTGAAAGATCGGGAAGTGCTAGCGGGCAAGCTGTGCTCACCTCCGGTGACATTAATTTAGACGCGGACAAGGCTGTAATACTTAAAAGAATGGTTACTGAAGTTTCGGGAAGCACGGCGATGCTCAGGACTTCTGCCGGAACAAAATATGGGAAAGGCTATTATCCAATAAGAAGTTTAGGCCGCGCCGTAGAATTTAAGAGTGAGAGGACAACACTTGATTTTAAAGGAGGTTCGAATTCGAATCAAACCAATAAACATGATTTTTATAAAGGTGTTATAAAATGGGGCAGTGACGATGATTTTATTTTTATTGACGTTGACAATGAAATAAAAAGTAAAGCTTGCAATGACCAGTTAACACCGCTTGAAATAACAAAGAAAAAGTTTAATGTTAAAGCGCTGACAATGCGCGCAAATGAAACATTAAATTCTGATGCATCCGGTCTAGGTATAAACGATAAAACAATAGAAGATTCTAAAGCTAGCTTGCTGATGCCGATGAGTATACACTCTTCTTCAATCGAAAGTGGCTATAGGAATCGTCTTCGTCCATATGGTCTTGATTTTACGAATATGCATGAAGACAAATATGGATTTGATGCTGAAATACCCCTGCAGGGCCCATTTAGTGAACAACATGTGGGGGGGAACCAACATCGACATGTAAAAATTAATCAGGGAACTGATTCTGCGAAGACTCGACCCGAAGGCTGGTCATTCCAAAAATTCTTAGACATCGTTAAGGATACAGCAACTCAAAATATTTTGACTCCGGAGTATTTTGCCGGCGCAACATCGACCCCTACTACCGATGTACGCATCCTAAACCTGCCAGAAGGATCTTCTGAAACTGAACCAAGCCCTTATGAGTATTGGAAGAACGGTATACCCGAAACAGCAGCCATGGCGACAATAGCCGTTGCTAATGGATCAGCAGCTATAGCCGTCCCTGAAAAAAAATATATTATCATTACTTCTGCCGCTGGCGTTACAAAAAGATATGTGCTCACTGACACTTCTGCCGGAGGTGTCGCGACAGGAACTGTCTTGTCTGATTCAGCGGATACAGATACCGGTACCGGTACCGCAGGCTCCGACGAAGATGGCGGAGTCGCCGTCGGTCTTAGCTCCGCGCGCCCGAAAGAGCATGAATTTTTGGTTCAATTAAAAGCGGCGATAGAGCATACAAATGGCCACAATGGAGCAATAATAGTATCGCCGGTACCGGCAGAAGCTGCAGCCCCAGAAGAGATTACCTTGTTCCAAGCAGTCCCGGGAATTAGTGGGAATACTACTATCAGCACAGATTTGAGTATACTAACTATAGTCAGTTTTTCTGGCGGCGAAGGCGCCTGCGTAGGGTCTAACCCATGGACATTCTTGCTCGGAGCGACTCCAACAGTGGGTACCGGGCCCGGAGCCGGGTCAAACTACGCATATTGCGAAGTATTACCGGCAAAAGTTGGCCAGTCGTTTGGATTAGTCACCCCGTTAATTGACTTGCTGGAATATGAGGCAGACGCTTATGTATATTTTACATTTAAATATCATATGCATGGTTTGCACATTGGAGATCTAAAAATTCAGGCCTCCCAAGACCCTAATTTCCTAACTGATGTTGAAGATCTTTTAATCGACTGGAACGGCGCCGCCGACGCAGCTGGAAGATCAACTGTCTTGTCTGGGCAACAGCAAACGACGGAGACGCAGAGCTTTATAAGCGCATATGCAGGCACCAGGGCCTATGGTAATGGCTTGGCTAGCTGGGTCGGAAAACGTTTTTATATACGATTTTTGTATACTGCCGGCGTAACTCAGCTCGGAGACTGTGCAATCGATGCGGTGAAGCTTTACGTTACATACCCCTCCAACACAAGTCGCGATTCATTCAAGCTCGTACATCCAACTTTTGATAACCACCACTGGCCTAGCGCAACGTATACACGTCAAGAGTATGCTAAACGACCTGTAAATATCAGAAACATTGAGCTAACTGGCTCTTCGCCGACGAGAGCTGGTAATTTTGCTAATAGATACGAGTATGTTAGCACTGTCAGCCCGGAATCAAATGATCCGTTCTTTGTTAAAAACCAAAGTCAGATTACATCTATATATCCTGAAAAGATATCGCGATACAAAATAGAAAATCTTTTGTCATCATCTGGCCCCACCGAGCGTGGATCTGTCGGGCGTAACTTCACATTGCCTAACCGCGCGTTTTTGTCCGGTAATATCAAGAACAAAACTAGGATAATGACAAGATTCAGCTCGCCAGGCGGTTTCGAAACATTATCTAGAGGATTCTTAGATCCAGCGCATGAAACATATTCTGTTTATAATGCAACCACGTATAGAAATTTGTCTGTAAGAGCAATTCATAATACACAACTACAAGCTCACCAAGGACAATATGGTGTTAGCACACACACAAATATAGAAAATCAAGGCAGGGCTGCTGGTTCGATGACCTTTAATGTCATCTCGATAACAAATTATAATGCAAAAACTTTTAAAATATTTGACGGTTCAGAGACTTATACTTTTAAAGTTAATAATACTTTAAATTCAGGTAGTTCTTATATTCTTAATAGCGTTACAAGGACTGTTACATTTGGGTTAACCAACGCCTCTAATATAGTTCAGGTTAGGGACGCCTTTAACGGCGCCATAAGCACCGCGATTAACAGAGGCACCGACGGCACAAAAACAGAATTTAATTTACAAGCTAAAGTTACTAGTACTAACCCCAGAACTAAAAGTGTCGATTCGAATGTTCTATATATAGAAAACTTAATTCCTGGTGAGTTTGGAAATGCTTCTTTACAAAATGTTGATCATGTTAACATAACCTTCTCGCCAGGTACAACTTATGAGGGGGCTAATCCGACGGCAAGGGTCTTTGGTACCGAGGTGTCAGGCACAATAAGCGCTCTTGACTACAGGCCAAGAGTTGCTGTTGGCTCTGCCGGTATATACCCGGGAGGCGTCGCTGTTAGTTCTCTGGGCCCAGGCGGCGGAGCAGCTGCGCATAAGTATCATAGAAACAACATTGAAAGAATGAAGTATATTGGCGATGCCCCAGAAGACACCAATGGTAATATTACAGTTTTTGTTACAGCATCTTTTTATGATAACGGATTTGTTTCTCACATGATACCAAGAACGGACCAGCAAACAAGATGGATAACAGGATCAATAATTTAGTATATAATCTAATTATATATTAGAAAAGAGGTAAAAAATGGCTTTAAGCGGATCACTAACATTTATAAGCGCTAGTTTAACTGGCTCAGAAAATATCAAAGTAGATTTTGCAGGTTTAAACACCCTTATTGTCGATCCAATAACTGGTTCGTACAACGAATTGGGGTATAGTGTAGCTGAAGTACCAGACTCAATTGGGTATTATAATACCGAGATAGAAAATATTGGCGACGTCGCACAGCCAAATCAACTAAACAGTCTCTTGGCGCATCGTAATGGTGCATACCAATATCCGATGTGGAAGCAGTGGAGAGGGTATAATCATCCAGTCGCTAGAAAATTACGTTTGAACAACACGATGTCAATTGATGCATCGCGCGGGTTGTCAGATGCTAGGTTTAACAGAGACAAAGGTGTAAGATATCGATTAAGATATGGTGATGATTTTGACCTAAATACGGGATTTGTGCTTGATACTACAAAAACCCCTCCGGATCCTGGCCATGGTAAAAACGATAAGCCCGGATTTCAATATTTTCACAATCCTGCCCACATCACTAAATACGACAGCCGGCCTTTTAATTGGCCTGAATTAACACATTTCTATGAGCCACCGGTGATATCAAAGTTCAAGCCAATTCTATATGAGTACGAAAATTATATTGTTAAACAAACCTTAACAAACGAAATACACTATTTTTCCAATACTAGGCTCAATACTCTTTCATATATACATGCCACTCCTGGCTCATCGAGCGTCCACGGAAAAACGTATAAAAGTAAATTATATTACTATCAAGTGTACACCGCCGCTCGCGCCTTGCCCGGCGCTACACATCTTTTGTATTCTGAAACAATATTTCCAACGGAAATAAATGCTTATAAAACATATAAACTACGACGGCCTACCTATGAAGAAACGCCTGGCTATGGTCCAGGGAACTACGACTATGCTAAAAACAGAACTTTTTGGAAAAATACACAAGGCGGTGGCCAATTTGTCAGCGCTGCAGGAAACCAATCTACAAGAATGCGTACGCCTAATACTGCGTTGAATTCTGTAGGTATACCACAGACAGCTGAATTCTTGGAAAATTTTGATACTGATTCTTTTCGTTCTGAAGTTTTTGCTGCTTCAGGATCATTGAGCTACCGTGTACCGCCAAAAGCACATTATCGTGGTTTATTTGGCTATAATAATAATTATGCAACTGCCTCATTGCAAATTACTGGAGCGATTGGGCATCTTACGGTCCCGCCCGATTGGCCAACAGCTCAAAAAATTGATGCATACTTAATAATTACTGGCGGCTTAGAAACAAATAATTATGGTGCGCCATTAGATCATAGTGCTTCACATGCCGCAAGGCGCTATATGCCTATCGCCGGCACGAGCGCGTGCCATGGCGGCTGCGATGCAAATTATTTGCGAGCACTGGGATATACAGTTGATGATGATGTTGTAGGCTTTAATGAAGGAAATGCCCTAGCAACAGCTCAAGCTTTATCAGCTTCGGTGAGCAGATTTCAAGGTGGGCGCTTGTCTTGTTCAATCGATGTTGTCGCTGCAGCTGACGATGTTACTATTACATTTCATCAAATATGGGGCGGATCTCAATTTAATGGTTTAGAAATTTTTGCATCAAACGAAGCTAAATCTGGCTCGGCCGGCAAGGCATGGAGAGGCACCGATCCGGTACCGAGATCTCCAGGCCGTGATGTCCCAAATCGTCTGCCCTTTAATGGCGGCATGGGCGCTACATATGATTCATGGAACAGGGGCGCCGTCTCTGGCGGGGCATGGTCAGACGCCTTAACGGGCAACTATCCTTATATACCAAATCAAGGATCAGACATGGCTTTTAACACAGCTATAGGGTTACCCTTGGTCAAGTTCGATCGAAAGTATAGCACTTCAATATCTGACAGGGACATATTAACTAATGGTCATCGTATTTATTACATTAATAATGGCATTGTATCGAATCCAATTGTTAATACGACTGCTAGCACCAAAGATGTTGATGGCATACCACAAAGAAACCAAGGAGTTGTTGTTGGTACTACTGATTATCATGGTTTAGGTCATCCTTTTACACAACTAAACGCTTATCAACCATTTAGTTTGGCTGCTTTAAGCTCTTGGCCACTAGACGCAAGAGACGATATTTTTAATAGTACTATAGCTACCTCTAATACGACATTGACACAAGAAGGGATTAATCCTCTTGATGTTCTGTCCTTGGGTGTTGATGGCTGGACTGGCAAAGATTTTGAGCCGGTTGATATGGTTTCCAGCCCCATAGAAAAATATATTTTTCAAACATCGACTTTAACAAAAACTCATTATTTAACTTCTAGTGTTGGTGGCAGAGGTTTAATGATCGGGCTTTCTCCTCACACTCTAACTTCATCTTTCGTTAACGACCTGGTGAACACCGGTGAATACGGCCCTGGCTCGACTGATGTATTTGTTGGACACATTAGAACTGGACATGTAACCAGATCTGTCGGCGAGCTTGTGTATAGCACAAAACCAACTATCTTTTTCTACAGAAGGCACGGCCAAGAAGAGAATCTTAATATTGAAGGAGGCATGGGCTACCTACATCCAACAGCCTCGATGCAATATATGAGGCACACATATCCCTACCAGTGCGCATTTTTTGCAACAGATAGGATTGTTGGTAGAGCACCATTTTTTGATTCTTATCATGAATTTATTGAAAAAGATCTCGAAGCCCTTGGCCGAGATTATTCTATTGTCCCTGAGTTCAGAATGTCTGACCATCTAGATACTTATGCAACGTTTATACAAACTTTTAAAAACATGTCCGCTATCGGGCAGTCCCCCATGGACGCGCCCGGGCAAGTGCACCTTGCAAAGGACATGGCTAATTATGCTGTCGTAGCTACACTTGACAGCCCCTCGACGCCGGCAGATAATTCATATATTTCTGATGATCGCACCTGGTACCGTGTTTTGGCCCCGGTGAGGAACGTTCATGTTAGCAATAAGTCTAATTTTCTGTCCTTGCTTGGTGCTGACGTGACATCTAGTGGGTACAGTGCAAATTCTCACCATTATGATAACGAGGGCGCGTACCAGGGCTATAATGATACTATACACGAGTGGAATCCTCTTTCTGGTACAGTGGCCACGACCAGGACAGACGAACCTATCGCCGCCGACTGGACGCTCGGCGATCTTTACAATAAAACATATAAAGTCGACCCTATAAGCGTGGAGTTTTACGAAAAATACTCTCACATGGATAAACCTAGCAATCTAGCTGGGTTTTTGCACGTAGCCAAGATACCAGCCGATCGACCTGGAGTTGATGCTGTCTCTTTTAATATTAAAGCAATACAAAAGCTTCTTCCATATTCTGGATTTTACCCCGTTACAAGAACGACGCAAGTTGGAACGGATTTTGCAACTGCCTTCACTTTAAATTTAGAGAGCCATCACTTTGTAAATCATAGGTTCGCGCGCCAGGACGGCGCGGATAAGTTTGTGCCGGACACCATCCCCGCCGGCGGTTACACTCCAGGGACATACGCGGATTATGGCCTGTACAATGGTGTTATAGGACAGTCTAAGGCAGATCCATTCAACGCAGTGCCTCTTGGGCAAATGGATCCATCTGAGTTATCCACTGGGCCCTATACCTACGGGATTAACAGCGTTGCCATACAAACGCGGCGCCGCGAGATAAAACTTAGAGCCCAGCTACAAAGTATTCTTGAGCCCTTAATGGCGCCCGGTATATTGTACAATTCAATTAAATCAGGCATGGCTGTCGATTATCCAATTTATACCGTCCCGCCAAAGTTTTTCGCACCTTTGGCTTTCACTGGAAGCGCAGTCACACAATCATTTGATTACGGCGGCGGCTATATGCTGGGTGCCGCACGTGCATTCCCAGCTATTTTGACGTCACAGCCAAATGTAAGAATGCCTTTTGAAGCATTATATAAATTCGACCAGTTAAAATCAACTTTTAAATCTCCATCGGCCTACTCTGACCCTGCGGTGAAGACTACTAGCAACTCCAAATATACCACTTTTAGATCGAATTATCTTGTGCCTGACTTTGTTGATTATGACTTGGTACCCTCGTCCTCAATGTACCATAGAGCTGCCACGGCAGATACGCCCATCATCGATGGGCAAGGGCGCATGCATAATTTGCATGGCTTAACTGCATCATATGCGTTCACTCCTAACGCGGGTATAGCAGACGATCTGAGCTACGATTATAAGATGGATATATATTATGGAGCTATTAACAACTTTTTAGCAGAGACTATGAATTTTTATCTGGCGGATGTAGATGTAAAAATACCAGGAGTTAAGCTTCCCATACTAGTATCAGAGCCAAATAAGAGCGCCGTGACCTTGGACGGCACCAGCTTGTCCTTCTCCGGTCTAGAAAAAAAAGAATATGCCATGGGGGTTACATTAACAATGGGCCCTGAGCAGATACTTTGTGAAGGCCCTAGAAATTCAGGACTAGCAAAGAGGACTGTGGAATATGATAAATGGGTTACAGCGAGCGATACAACTCAATCAATCGCGCCGACGAGATACCAACAAACTTCTAGCATACGTGGTTATATCTTTGGGCCTCCTATTGAAATTGTACATCATGAGCACGGCGAAACAAATTTTGTCGATCCAACCGAGCCAGGATCTGTTGTCAATGATGATGGCACAATTATACAAAATAGAATTAGATGGGATGATTATTCATCATATTTTGCAGCTAATTTACAAGACCCTGCTTATCAGGCCTTTACTCCTCCTTATTTCTACGGAGACAGCACAGTAATATTTAGATTTAACAATACCGGTTTTGATACTTTCGGCGCCATCGCCGAAGACGCCTTTACCGAAACGGCTAATATCTCTGATGTGAGAAATCGTGCTTTAGGCGGAGGGATAACAGGTTCTTATAGCTTTGAGAGATATAATGATATCGGCGCCGAGAGTGTGTTGGGCTTATGTACATCAATACCAAGTACTTCTTCAGTTTCTGTTGGGTCTGCCAACAGAATGAAAGTAAAGAGCTGTGTAGACCTGTTCACTGCTACACCTGCAACAATTTATATATCCAAAGACGGTATCGACCATGTTACAGAATATGAATTTTGGCATGTGAGCATGAAGTGGATGTCTCCAGTTTTGAACTTTTTCCACTCTTCTAGTTATTTTAGACCGACGATACCGCAGGTAGAAGCTTCCTATGTTCCTTTCGGTGCAGCCCAGCAAAAGTTTATAGAGCAGCCCGGGCCTTCGACAGATTTTACAGCCTCTAATCCCTGGCATGACGAAACTACAGGCCGCGGCCTCTGGGGTGGATATGGCACTTGCCCATACGACGGCACGCTAGAAGAGTGTTTATACCCTCCAGAGTTTATCCAGGGTGCCATCGATGACGGTATATATTTAAAATTTCATGAGGTTAAAATGCTCTCATCGGATGAAAACGTAGAGCAAGCTGGGTCTTACGAGGACCAGGTAATTGGCTTTGGGAACACAGGCCTAGAGAGTAACAACGGGTATTATGGAGCGTTAGATTTATTTCTAGGCGATGTTACAGCCACTGGTAAGGTTGCAGGAGACAAACAATTCCTGGTTGGCGGCTCGATGATTAAGGACTTAGGGCTCTTTAAAGAACGTGATTTCGAAGTAGGAAGAATTAGCAGTAAGAAAACGATCAGTGAGGCAATAGTAATTATTCCGTATTTTGAAACACCTATTGTACTTCGTCCACGCCTGGATCTAGGCTACGAAGATGCGCTGGATGAAGAAATTTATACTACCCGAGAAATAATTCCCGGAAAACATTTCTTGCCAATCCATAAGAAGACGTTTAGTCATATTTTTTCGACAGTAGCGGTTAACACATATGATTACTATCCCAACGCACGAGCAGGGTTTTTAGGCGGCGAAATATTTAAAAACCAGAAGAGCTTGCAGGGCGGCGGCGCCGAAGCCTCCCCGAATCCAGTCATCGGCAGTAACTCACAGAGTAATTATAATCAAGTTGTTAACCAGACAGACTGCGGTAGAATGATTAGCACCCTTTTAGGAACATCGCCATTTTTTGATAAAAGTATGACGGATCTTTGGCAAACTGGCTATCAATTGCCGCCAGAATTTGATTTTATTAATAATGCTGCCGTGGATCCATTCCAGATGATTGTTGTGCCGTTTGTTGAAAAACTAAGAAAACAAGATTTAATTAATATATACCAAAATGTTATGCCAGATTGCAGCTTAAGGGCAGTGCATGCTAGAGCACAGCAAACAGTCAATCCGGGCGCCGCAAGTATAAAGAACGATAGAGTATTTCCAAATATGCGCATCGAGCAGGACACTATTTATAAAACATTTTTATTGTCTGATATCGATAACGGTAATTTTTTAAGGCCTTACAGCCTGCTCTCGTCCTCCCCGAGCACGAAGACGCTGATCGACGATGTTAACAAAGTCGATCCAGGTTGGGGTTCGAAAAAGTTCTATAAAAATTTAAAATTTATGGTTTTTAAAATAAAACAAAGAGCAATCAAAAATTACGATAAATACAAACAAAGACAAATATTAACCATGATCAAGGAGAGGATGGGAGAAGTCAACGACCAAATACGAGATCCGGATTTCGACGATGCTCTACTACATTCTTTGCAGCGCGATGAAATTTATGGGCCCAATTGGCCTTATGATTATTTTTCATTGGTTGAGGCAATAAAGGTAGATATTGAGATAAAGTGGGAAGATATTCTTTGATTATTATTGCTTGGTTGCAGGAGGCCTAGAAAAAATGGAATTTTTTGATAAAAAACAAGATGTTATTGATTTACAATTAACACAGTTTGGGCGTCATCTCATGTCGAAAGGAGGCTTCAAGCCAACATATTATTCTTTTTTTGATGATAACATTCTATATGAGTCGGAAAAGGCCGGCCTGACAGAAGAACAGAACCTCTCTCAAGAAAGAATTAGGGCTAGCCAGACTATGCAACCACAAGTATCTATTACCTCTCTAGACAAAAATTTTAAAAGTACTTATGAGGTTACTCATCATGAAACCCTGGATGATAAAGCAAAAATATTAAATTCGATGCAGAAGACTGCAGAAAAAAATTATTTGCTGCCGATGCCTTTAGGAACTTCTGGTGCAGATACAGATGACCCACCGTCATGGAATATAAAATGTTTAAGAGGCAGAATGTCTGGGTCAGCTAAGACATTACAAATTGGCGGCGCCAATGGCGGGAAACACATTCTACAAATACCACAGATCAAAATTGGAAAACAAATTATGTTTTCATCTGATGCAAACGTGGGCATTAATCCATTAACCGGCGAGGAGGTGCTCTCCGGCGTGGTAACAGACGAAGATGTATTGGTCTCTTCTGACGACGAAACATTTATTTTTTTGAAGGTTCTTGAGCAGAACGGGACCTTTCAAAAGAAAAATTTTGATATAGAAATATTTGAGATTGTTGAAGAAACAGAGAACGACGTAAAAACAGAAACGTTAAGACCCCTTTCCTTCACACCTAAGCAGAAGTCTAAGCCATGGATAGAAGAGGAAGCACCACCTACTATGGACAAAAATTATATTGGGTATTATTTAGACATATTATCCGACGAAGAAATAGAGGAAAAGATTTTATGTCAACTTGATCCTTCCGACACAAATCGCGGTGTATTTGCTGACGACAAACAAAAGAAGTGTGTCGAGGTTCTTGGTGAAGATAAATTGATTGTGCGTGATATATATAGTGATGAGGAAGACTATCCGGGAGAGATTTGTTAACTATGGCTAACCTGCTAGACGAAATTGTTGGCGCATCAAAATTGCCACATGTTTATTGTAGAAAAATAACAGTGGAAAACTCGGTATCGTCCTACGACCCCACGGCCGGCCCGGGCGGGCTCGTCGGCGCCTCCGTGCACGGTTCTAAGTTCGCCCAAGAACAATTTTTAAATGCAACTAAAGTAGTCAGTATCACACTGAATTTGGTGCTATACGAAAAAGTTAGCGCTGACGATAATAGTTCCAACTGGCTTAAGCAGATTAGTGATACAACTAAATTAAATGACATGGTAAAATATATGTATTTACATGTTCAGCCAGTTACAAACCTAGACTATTTGAAGCCTAATGTGCTTAGATCTAAGGGATACGACCCCGCAACAGTCTCCGCCGTCGAGAAGGAAATGTCTATTGAAAGCCACGGTAGTGTATACAGTGTAGATACTCTTGCACGAAAAAATTTTCTGGGTACAAAAAACCTTTTAAATACTTGGTATCCCTGGCACAACGGCGCCGGCAAAGAGCACGTGCCCGGCGAAACTTATTCTCCCGGGTCAGGGGGTTATATTAACAGTCACCTCGGGTCAGTAAGCGCGATATTTTATCCGGTAGACCCCGCCCTCTGCGCGGCGAGCGAGGAGTGTGACGACGTGGGCCCGGACACGGGGATCCCCGACGATTGGGATCTGGGCTTCCTGGACGCTCTGAGCGGCTGGGGCCATGATAAAGCCACCGGAGCATCTTGCAAGCTTACTGATTATATTTCTGATTTTAAATTGCTGCCTATAGAGACATTGGATGGTAAGCCTTATTATGCTCTGCCAATTACGTGTAAGTTTGATTTTCCCATAAAATTTACTGGTGAAAGTGCCGCCGGCTGGGCCACCAAAACTGCAAACTTAGGATTTATGTTCTATACATGGCTGCATCCAAAATCTCTTTTAGAAGACAAATTTGGAGAACTTGTGGATTTAGGTATGATAAGCGAGTTTCTCAATGAATCTAAATTAAGAGGACCGATTAATACTGAAATTGTGTATGAAAATAGTAAATTAGCACAGAAAAGACAAGATTTCTTTCTACCAGGCGGGAAAAGATGGGAGGGCTCGGTTCATCTTCACCTCCCCAAAATCAACCCTACTCCCGACGGCTACCATGGTCTAGGCGGCCTAGGCACAAACACCGGCTGGATGACAGGTGAAAAACACAGCGCGGTTCCACAGCAGCATAAGTTGACTTTAGCAGAAGTTCCAAATCATAAAATAGATGATTTTACAACTGAATCCGCGCTGACGGACGAAGGCGCCGCGATCCCGGGCTCGACCTTTGCGCCGAATTTAACGCTGAGCAAACAGGCACAATGGAGCACTGATACTGGGGCCTACATAGCCGATGTTATAAGCCCACTTCAGAAAGAAACGCGTAAATACTTGTTGAAAGATAACGAAAACGAATATTCAAGATTATTTCTTACCCGAGGCACCAATGGCCAAGCAAAAGGAGTGTTTTATATAGATTATGAGAACTTTTTAACAAATAATTCGAATCTTTTTTCCAGAATGGCGTTGAATAATAACTTTATTAAGAAAGCTATTAATTATTCGAGGTTATTAGAACTAAAAGTTTTTAGAAATAGAGTGAAAAGACACAACCCCGACGTAAAGAATCAAGAGATATTCAAAAATGATTCTTTGTTTGAGGAGCCACCAACTTTAGTTGCCTCAATCGGCACGGTTCAGACGGCCAACGTCGGCGATCTCCTTGCAGGCGGCGCCTTTAGCGATATCACGCTTCCATATCAAACAATTTTTGGAGACATAGAAAAAATTAATGGTTTTGGGCCAGTTGCTGACGATAATTTATTTAAATATGCATGCTTTGCGTTTACCGATGCATCTGCCTCTGAGCTAAAAGCTGGCAGATATGAATACAGTATTGAGATAAAATTTAAAGATGGGACATATCAATTGCTACAAGAGAGGCTAAGAGATTTAACTGAACTCGATCAAGAGTTACGACGTTATTACGAGCTGTCTAAGGGGCACTTTTCTCAAGAATCAGCAGTTAATTTTGGCCCTCATCCTGGAGGCTTAGCTTGGAACACACATAACTCTACTTATGAAGACAGAAAAAAAGTATTTACTCCATGGTATAACAAAAATTTAGGTTTTCATAGTGACTTTGAAGACTACGTTACAAATATTTTTCATCACCCCCATTTAGATCAAACAAAATATCAAGCGCTTGATGGGGAGGAATATCGTCTTTGGGAATTTATTCCAATAGCAATTGACGATACTCTAGCCGGCCTGTTCAACGTTAACGTTACAGGCTGTATCACGAAGCTCTACGGCGTATGCGTCGTCCCGGGCAAGGCGTTTTTAACAGCAACAACAATTTCAATGGCGAACCCGACCCATGGCTCACCGGCGGGCATAGAATTTTTTATTAAAATTTTATCCGCGATAATCAATGAACTGGAAAATCTTGTTGGTCTGACAAAAATAAAATTTTCTGGCGGAGAACTAACATCAAATAAATTATCATCCGGCTGGGCCCAAAACCAGGAGGCTAGCCCCACAGAGCCCATAATATATGAATTTCATTCTTTTGATGAAACAGAAAGTTTGTATATAGCTACTAATTTAAATTCTATTTGGGCTAACTACTTAGATTATGATCTCGTCGGGAGCATAGAAGACACAATTGCTCCATCGGTTAAAATACTCGATGTAGAAACATATATTCATCGATGTAACCTTGAGGTAAAAAAATACACATCCATTCCGAACCCGGCCGCATGGTCGCCTCCGCCACCGTTGTACAGTAATTTAGGCCCCTCGTTCGCGCGATGCCGGTTTCACGGCGGCCAGCAAACTTATCTTATCAGCTCTTTTAATGAATCCGGGACAGGGCTAGACAGCGCTTTTGGCCCCGGGCCGGTATACCCAAAGTTTTTATACACGTTGAGTGCTTACCATCTGGAAAGAAAAAATACTGAATATGCTGATATAATAGAGCCCCTCCCACGCGCAGATCTAGGCAGTTATCGCGGCGCCGCAAAAAATTATATTGAAAAATTTAATATAACTGTTCACTCTAAAGAAAGATATCTAAAGTTTTTTGATAAGCTAGCTGGCGCCCCCCATGTAACAACCCAGCATTTTGAAGAATATAAGGACACCGGCCTTAAGGATGAAAAATATTTTTCTGATGGGGATCTTCGCGTTGAAAGATTTATAGCAGACTATACCATGGGGACACCACAAGAAATTTCTCGGGTGCCACGAGGCAAGTTATTTACAAGCTCCGGGACAACTGGAATGTATTTTTATTCTATGGAGGGCCTGACGACAGGCGGCCCGGGCCACGCCACATTCAAAAATTTAATTCAAGCTTATGGATATTATGATCAACTCACACCTCATTCATCGCTTCATGACCAATACTATGAGGCATCTGCTTTTATCTTTTTCCATATGAATTTGGTAAAACTTGTACAATGGTATACTGTGAGCCCCAGTGATCCGCGTTATGGGAGCTGGAACAACGTTGACCAAGCTTTTTTAAGTCAAATGGAAACTGGTCGAAAATTTCTTTGCAGGCTAGGTAGCGCCATGGGGGGCATGTTTCCTGCGACAACAGAGGATATAAGTTTGCCGGTGCTGGACCAATACTTTTTTATTGCGAAAGGATAAGGAAATTAAAATAATGGCAATTAAAGTCAAAATAAATAAAAAAATAAAAGAAATATTAGAAAGTTTTTCTAATAAGCCGCCAAAGGAAGGAAGCAATATTGTTCGGACTAGCAGAGCACCAACGCGACGTCGTTCAACTGCAACTCGAACTAGGAGAAGAATGCCGACTTCAGGCACCGGCGGATATTAAAAATATTTTAGAAGAGAAAAAATATGGCTGAACAAAAAAAATTAACAGGAAAAAGAAAAATAATAGTTAATGCTGAATCTTACGCCCATGGCGCCGAACACGGCTATGTCGCCAGCGATTTTTATAATAAAGCTATGGCTCCTCACTACATTTTACCGTTGCAATATAAAAATAAAGATACCCTGCGGGTATGTCTAGGCCATAACTGGGATTTAAACAAAAAATCCTCTGTGGGCTCAGCACACTACGATCGTGAAGAATTTGATAATCTATGGACCAAGCCGGTGGTGTTTTTTGGAAGTCAATTAGAAATAGAATATTGTAACGAGCCTATAGATCTTGTCCCGCAAGACCCCTCAGGCTTGTATACTGTCGGTTCGCAACAAACAATAAATATTCGGGCTAGGTTACAAACCGACACAGACAGCTCAGTGACGAACTGGCAGGGTGAGTCGCTCTGGCAAGACGAAGGTTATTATGTTTGGGACGCTGAAAAATATAATGAAAAAATGAATCCGCAACATGGAGGGGGATCAAAAAACTATACAGCCGAACATAATTTTGGGGGTCTTAATAGCTGGATTTTTCTTATGAAAACCGGTTTAATTGACGAGGCCGGTAGAGAGTCTGAGCCGGTGATTCAGACTAATAAAACCTTTTATGATCATTACCATTTAGCAAGCGCCCCTTTTAACAAAACTGAGCTGTTAAGCAAACAACCGGTCGGAAAAATGTATTACGCAAAATATAATACATTTTTTAACGATACATATGATAGCGTAGAATATCGCAAGACTTTATCCGCAGCTGGCTCAAGCATGAATAACTCGCTACCTAGCATATATGCATTTTTAAAACTAAATTTAAATAAATTTGCATCTGAATTAGACATATCCGGATGGAGAGGAATGGTTGAGAATATTTTTAGTATTGGTACGATACCAGGCAAAGATCATGTCGACGCGTCAACAGATATCTTCAGCGCGTCAAATCTTATATATTCCGGCGTGACCAATATATACGACTATACTAGTCCGAAAGAGCCCGTGTTCCTCGGCTATAAGGCCGACCCAGAAACCGGCGAGCCCACCGACGAGGAGATCTGGACCGGGACTTCGGTCGACCCCAGTCATCCGGCCTATAACCCCGACGTGCAGCAGCAGTATGAAATTCTCAGCTCAATACCAATTATATCTAGCAATTTTCTTGATGTTACGCGTAATTACTTGGTAGAATCACTATTAACTTTATTTGGATTCCTAGGTGCTGGCGAGTTTAATGAAAGCCACAACCCTTTGCTTGTTAACGAATATCTGTACGACGGGTACCCCGCTGTATTTGATAGAAAGATAGTAGAAAAAATAATTTTTGCTAAGCCGGGCGATGTTAAGAGGGCCCTATACAAAAAATATTTTGATGATTGGGCTGAAATAGTAACAAATGGGAAGCCATATGGCCTGAACCATTATCAAAATGGTGCTTGGTCGCCTTTTAATATAGCAAATGGTGGGATGCAGGATCCGGATGGAAATATTGCATTATTAATTTTAGAAAAGGCATTTAGTAATATTCTTTTTCATGAAAATGCGTATGGATTGTTGCAAGAGGCCTCTTCTTACAAAGAATATTTTCCATTTTGCAATGAGATAGAGTTTTCTACAGAATTGTTTTCGCCATCTGCAGATTATATGAACCAAATGAAGATGACGGAGACAATAGCAACTAGAATTGCCAATATATATTCCCGGGCTCAACGGCTCAAAGATTACGAGCTAGGCCTTTGTTCCGACCCGCCGGTCGGAGCTGAATTCAACGAAATCTTTGAGCAGATTTTCTCACAAGCTGCCGAAGGTATACAGGACAGGAGGGTTTTTTATGATTTATATGAAGAGTCTGAATGGCAAGCCGGCAAATCTTATGGTTCCGGAACGGCTTCATCAATAACCGATTACGCAGTGCAATCGGCGACAGAAAACACAAAAAATACTTTCGATATATTGGAACTTTTACAGGATTATTTAGACTCCGCTCAAAACAACGGCGATTATCATCTTTATACTGTTGATGTAAGAAATTATATTGTTAATATTAAAAATGGGTTGCAAACGGAGCTTTTGGACGAAAATATTGAGGATTTACTTATAAGCCAGATAATGGCGCCGGCATATGCGGCAACAATCGCTGAAAAGTATAATCAGCATAAAAGAAACTTTCAAGAGATTATGGAAGGCAAGCCAGCGTATGCCGAAGATATAATGTATGTAATTAGAAAAGTAAAGCTTTTCACGCCATGGCAAAGTGGCAGTACTCTTGATCAAGAGCCGGAAGAACAGGTTGTACAGAATATCTTTTTTCCGAACAGCACAAAACTTGATGCTATCAAATATATTGATACGCAGGTAAGATATGCTAGCATAACTTCGCTGCCCTCCGCCGCCGCTAGCCAAGCTTGGAAACAAGTAAACACAGTCGGGTATCGATACGATATATACGCCATGCGCTTGGTATACGGAGCTAAATACCACTACAAGTGGATACCTTATTTAAATGATACCACCGGTACGCCATCGGATTCTTTTACTGGGGAGACTACTAACACAACTAACGTCACGGGTTTGAAAAACCATTTCAACCATACATACTTTTTTGCCGACTCAGATGGCATAGATGATGGTAGCCCCGCGCTGATGAAAAAACAATCGTTTAATAAGGCACAAGCTCCGAACGCGTCGACAGCTGGCCCTTATGCAAATAATGCCCGGGCTTCGACTGGAGAACTAGATGATATGCTCTTTAACGGCTTAGGTTGGGAAAATTGGCATGCCGGCGACCTGGGCGCCCTCGGGACGCCTCTAGGGGGATATTATCAAAGATTTCTTGCTACTGTTAGGGTCTTCGTCGAATCTGATATAAAAATTATTGCTGATAAAGTGTTCTCTACACCAGCGATGTATATATTGGATTCTCCTCCCATGCCACCAGATGTCAGCATTTTACCGTATAGAGCCGTGAACAACAAGATTAAAATTATTTTGAATGCCGGGATAGGTGAATATAGAGATGAGCCAGTCATTATGGATGATTTTGATCTGGAAAGATTTGGGTTGGTTAAACAATCACAATTAACAGATGATAATAAGATAAAGTTTGCTAGCGATACGCCGGCGGGAGAATTCCAAATATTTAGAACGACAAAAAAACCATTTTCATATGCAGATTTTGATCATCACCCAGTGCTAGCTGATACATCTGGAATATTATCAAAAACATCTTTTGAAGATACCATACTACCAAATAAAAAATATTATTATGCGTTTAGAGCATGGGAACAAAATGGTACATTAGTGTCTAACCCTTCTCCCGTTTACGAAGTGGAGCTAATAGATGAGCAAGGGGCTGTTAAGCCGGTGATAAGAACAGTATCTTTTGCGGAGATTCATGAAGAGAAAACAAAAGAAATACAAAAATATTTGTATATAGCGCCATCAACACTGCAACTGCTTTTTTCTAAAAATGAAAATGTTGAGAGCATCTTTTCAGAATACCAGACTAACCCGACCACTGCGGATGATGCTTTTAAAGACAAATTACAAAAAAAACGTTTTAAGATTAGGCTAACTTCTAAATCAAGTGGCAGAAAAATTGATTTTAACTTCTCTTTTAACAAAGTGTTCCCCGGCGGTCAAAAGAAGATTATCGGCGTCAATACTAGCGGAGTTCCTTCGTGGGTTATGGTGCCAGCGAAGGAAGACTAACTAGAAACGATTATTAAAATATTACATAATTAAGATTTTTAACTATTTATAAGAAGAGGAGAAAAAAATGGCATTTTTAGATAATTCAGGCGATATAATTCTTGATGCAGTTTTAACAGACACCGGCCGGCTTCGTCTTGCACAAGGGGACGGAAGTTTTAAAATTTCAAAATTTGCGCTAGCAGATGATGAGATTAATTATGGACTATATAACTCATCCCACTCAAGTGGCAGTGCATACTATGATTTAGAGGTTTTGCAGCTTCCTATTTTAGAAGCGTTTACAAACAACACTTCGAATATGAAATCAAAATTGGTTTCGTTTTCAAGAACCAATATCTTGTACATGCCAATTTTAAAATTGAATAAACAACTGAAAGTTGGCGGCACAGGCGTGCAGAATGGTGTTTCTAGCCATTATCATAGAAAAGCTAGCTCCGTCGGTAACGTCGGCGACAACTTAGACACGTTTGACGGTGATAGGTTTTATGTCGCTGTGGACCAACAGACTTATAGTTCGATTTCCTGGTACCGTGGCTCCTCGGCGACCGCCGATGGCGGTGTCGACGATGGCACGGAGATCTTTGGTTCGGAAACATATTTGCATGGCCTAATCCAGGGCTATTTAAATCCCGGCACAACGACCGGCACGAAGATTGATTGGATGCATGCTAGTTTTATAAGAGTCGACCAGGGCCTAGACACTAATGAAATATCTCCTGCTGTTGGCTTAGACTCAGATATGGCTGAGACGGCATATATAATTGAAATGGACTACAGGCTGGGCCGGCTGAAAGAAAATGCAACTGACAAGTTAGCCTCTGTTAACTTTATTGACGACGATAACATTGCGTCATACTATGTTACATCTGGCGGCAATTTTGTAAACCCATCCGGTGCAAATTTTGTATCAAAGCCGGCGAACCCCTTGGGTTTTACTAACGGTTCTGCTACCGACCAGAGTTCGACCGTCCTCGCCGCCGCCGGCGATCCGCAAGTTTTTGAGGGCCCTAGAGGCTCAGTACTAGCATTCAGGCCGCATGCCTCTCTAGAATTGCAACAATCAACATATCTATTTGAACAACTTGGTTTTTCTGAAGATCTCTCGAATGGATCATCAATACTAGGTCTCGATCCGGATGACCACTTCACTGATGACAAGACGGCTTACTATCTTGATACTACTGTGCGCATTACGGGAGCAAACACTGGCTATATCTTAGACATTCCGATAAGATACGTAAAAATTAAATAAAGGTGAAAAACTATGGCAAGCACATTTAAGAATCTGCTAAATGATGATGTTACAACGACTAGAACCCTTCTTCATGAAGCAATCCCAATTACCGGCACAATCGTAACTGGCACCTATAAAGAAGAGAACATTAAAACGTTTACCCACGGAATGTTTGAATCAGTTTATGATTATCCGTATTTAAGCTCCTCTGCCAACCACATCTTTGATATCACTTATGGATGCAGCTCAGCTGCAAGCAGCTCCATCGCATATGATGGTACTGCGGGAGAACTTGATAACGGCTTTAACACTCAGCAAGCTAAAAAATTAAATATTTATAATCAAATGGCGCAAGTTTTGATGGGGTATACTACAGCCAGCTTAATTAGGAAATTTGATTCTGATGGCACCTTGTCGACAGCTGACGACGACGCCGGCCTTATGCATCATTGTTTTTTCCTTAATTTTACTCGCTTGTTGGTGAAGGATGAGGTTAAGAAAGGTTCATTTAGACTAAAATTGTTTCCATCTGGATCTTGCACCAATTTGGGTGGAGATGATCTATTAACAATAGGGGATTACCAAGCAACTAACGAATATAGATCTTCTCCTGCTGGTGATTACGGCTTGGTGTATACCAGCTCGACGGGGATTAATGCAAATTCTAGCTACGGGCTATTGTTTTATCAAGCCGGTATACTAGTTTTAACTTCCTCTATCTTCGTGCAGGAGTTTGGTGGTCCTCAGACAGAGCTAATAAAGAAAAGTGGTTCAGCTAAAGCCCCAGGTTTTGGCATTGATCAAGCCCAAACTGGTTCAACAATCGAACAACTAGCTAGGGGCTTTAGGCATAGATATAATAATTTAGATTTAAATAATTCTATCGAGTTAAACTCAACAATTTATTTCTGCAGAGCTAACCATAACGAGTTTAATTACAGCTCAAATCCGACTTACGTTTCAGGAAGCAAATTACGAGTTAAGAAAAATGTTGGCGATTTGCCCGTATCATATATTACTTCAATTGGGCTGTACTCTTCGGATAACGAATTATTGGCAGTTGCCAAGCTATCTGAGCCCATTAAGAAAGATCCTAACACAGAATTAACCTTGCGGGTAAGATTAGATTACTAGCGAGGTAGGATTATGCCCTCACATATTCCAAAATATGGAAATTTATTTGAATTTGACGAAGACGAAATCATCTATAATAGGATTAAAACATATCCAAAAGTAGAATTTTTCGTCTATACTGGTTCTGTATTTTATAATAATTCAAATCAACTTTTTGAAAACTCTCACACTCCGCAGGGTCATATAAACCTATATGATCTGAATGTATATAGAAACTTGCATGCGTCTGAAACGGACGACCAATTAATATATCCTTTTATTACTAAAGGCGGCTCTTTTACTTCGTTTAAAACAGTCTCTGCTAGCAGTTACGGTGATTTTTCTCTTGGTGATACAATAAGCATGACTTATCCGTTGACTTCTTCTATATCGGTCGACCGCTATAGCACAGCAAAATCAAATGCAAAATTAAATACTTTGCATGCACTAAGAAACACGCTGAATCACTATGTTAGGGATAGCCAACATTATGCTTACTCTTCTTCATATGGAGAAAAAGAGACGCAGCCATTAAATGTTATTAGTATCCCATCAATATTCTACGGTTCAAGTATAAACAAGGGGTCAGTAAAACTTAAATATTATGTTAGTGGCACCTTGATTGCGGAAGCTTCTGATACTAGGAAGAACGGAGAAATATTGCAAACCTCAGGCAATATTGCTGCTCACATTGGAAATCAAATTGGAGTTGTCCTATACAACGAAGGATTCATTATTTTAACTTCAAGTTACGCACTCGACGCACACCAAGAAATATACGAGCCAAAAGATGAAGATGGATCTTTGCCCTCTGCTAAAGACTCTTCGTGGCACTATTTCGCCACAACGGACTCGGCTGTTACCGCAGCTTCTTCAAGTTTTAAAATTGAATTCGAGGGTGTTAATTACATCGATACAATCACAATGTTTGCGCATGCAAAAGAAGGTCAATTAAACTTTTCTAATAACCCTACTTTTTTGCAAAAGAATAGCAATAAAGACGGGACAGATGTAATATCTGGTAGCAATAGTTATATTGAAGACCCTGTCAATAATCTAAAGATAAAAAACATTGTCTCTAGTAGTCATTCTGCATACAGCTCTAGCTTTGAGCCGATTACTTATATCTCTAAAGTTGGGATATATGACAAAAATAAAAATTTGATTGCAGTGGCCGGCCTGGCGAACCCCGTTAAAAAGAGATTAAACAGCAACTACACATTTAAATTAAAATTAGATATATAATATAATATAAAAATGATATTAGGTCTAGACGTTAGTACAAGCATCACCGGCGTAACTTTTTTAAAAGAAAATGGCGAGATAGACATTAATACTGCCATAGACACAAGAAAGTACAAGAATTTTTTCGAAAAAATTGAAACTGTAAAATATAAATTAGAAACCATGGTAGTTGCGCCTGAGAGAATTTTTATTGAACAGTCCCTACAGTCTTTTAGACCTGGATTTTCTTCGGCAAAAACTTTGTCAGCTTTATCAAAATTTAATGGCGTCGTCTCGTGGCTGTGTTACGAAATTTGGGGTATTGAGCCAGAGTATATTTCAGCTTCTTCTGCTAGAAAATCGGTTGGCATAACAGTACCCCGCGGCAAAAAAGGAAAACAATGTGTTATAGAATATGTTGTTGACAATGTGCCAGATGTTTCTATAGAATATACTAAGTACGGGAACCCCAAACCACATTGTTTTGATATGGCAGATAGCTGGGTGGTTGCCAAGGCTGGTTGGTTGAGATGTCAGAAAAAGTAGAAAAAACAAAAATTTTGGTTGAAGTTTTGGGGGAGTATTACACTGAAGGTAACGCCCAACTATTGTTCCGGTGTCCTAAATGTGAGCATCACAAAAGAAAGCTATCCGTTAATGTAGAAAAAAATCTTTTTAAATGTTGGGTTTGCGACTATTCAGGAAGAAATATATATAGGTTGGTCAAGAGATATGGTAGCTACACCAACAAGCGAGAATGGGCTAAGTTTGGGCTGCAGACAGAAATAAAAGACTTCAATGACAAGCTTTTTGGCTTAGTAGAAGAGGAAGCAGAAGAGTCCATCAAGCTGCCAAAAAATTTTATTTCTTTAGTAAACAAAAAGCTGCCGAGTACGGCCTCCGCGCCTTTAAATTATTTAGAAAGCCGGGGCATAACAAAGGCTGACATAACCAGGTGGAAAATTGGATATTGTTCTATAGGAAAATATGGTGGTAGAGTCATTATACCATCTTTTTCTACTAGTGGAGCAGTAAATTATTTCGTATCAAGAAGTTATGATAATAATTGGAAAAAATATCTCAATCCAAAAGCTGGGCGAAATATTATTTTTAATGATTTGTACCTTGATTTTGATGAAGACTTGGTCTTGGTAGAGGGCGCATTCGACGCGATTAAGGCAGGAGAAAATTCGGTACCGCTTTTAGGTTCGACTTTGACTGAAACTTCGCCGTTATTTCAAAAAATAGTTGGAAATGACACCGCCGTCTATTTGGCTTTAGATTCTGATGCATCAAAAAAAGCAAATAAGATAATCAAGTTATTCTTAAAATATGATATAGAATTATTTCGGATTGACTGTTCGCCTTATAACGATGTGGGCGAGATGCCGAAACACGTTTTTAAAGATAAAAAACAAACTGCTGTATTTTTGAATTCAAATAACTATTTATTAAACAAAGTTATGGGGATTTAAACATGCCAACAAGACAAGAATTATTAGAAAAATTTATTATAGACTTCGAAGTGCTGGCTGACTTGTATGGTAAAGACGCCGTCGAGACCGCTGTCGACAATGAATACGAAGAACGCTTTTCGATGACTATGGCGGAGAGCAAAAATGATATTCTCCGCGAGTGGGCAGCAGTCGATAAACTGGGACGCGCAATTCTGGGCATTGGCGGCGGCATAGTCGGAGCGCCCCTCCGCGGAGCAGGCCGAGCAGCTGGAGGCGCGCTACGTCGCGGATTAGATCAAGACGTCAACATCTCAAGCCAGGATTCGCCGCTTGATATAGAATCAGATGCGATCACAGATTTGATTAGTCAAACTAACAAACTAGTCCAAGGTACAAATGATTTGCTTTCTGATCTAGCTTCGGCGCTCGAATTATCGAACAAAGGCTTGGGAGATCTAGATTTAAATATGGATGATCTCATTTCAAGAGTTTCTGGCAAATCTATAGCAGACGTCCGGTCTAACCAAGGCGCCTTGCAAGTAGGAGCAGTTGATGCTCCTGACCTGGATGCACCCGAAGAAGAGCCCGGGCCTGAAGAAGAGCCTAGGTCCATGGGCAAGACGAAGTTTTAGATGACGAGACTCAGCTTCCTTCTTGGGTGCAGTCTAAGCTAGCTATTGCGGCAAAAAGCCTTTCTAGTGTGTGGCACCACCTGGATGGAGAAATGAGGGATCCGGACAAATAATATTTACTATATTAACAGCTGTTTTTATAGTTTATATGTTCTAGGAGTTTCCATTTGAAGTTTGCTCATTTGGCGGATACACACATCCGCAATTTAAAATACCATAAAGAATACCGTGAAGTTTTTAAAAACTTGTACGATAAATTAAAGAAAGAAAAACCAGACTATATCATTCACTGCGGCGACATCGCGCATACAAAGACTCAAATAAGCCCTGAGTTTGTTGATATGTGCTCTAATTTTTTTAAAAATTTAGCTGATATCGCTCCTACATACATTATCCTAGGTAATCATGACGGGAACCTGAGAAATTCCAGTCGTCAAGACGCCTTGACTCCGATTGCCAAGGCGTTAGATCATCCTGATTTATATTTATTGAGAGACTCCGGAGAAGTTGCACTAAATGAAAAATTTACACTTAATGTTTTATCGGTTTTTGACAGAAATAACTGGCAATTTCCAACCAACACAGATAGAATTAACATTGCTTTGTATCATGGCTCTATTAGTGGAGTAAAAACTGATACTGGCTGGAGAATGGAGCACGGCGAAAATGATATTGCTATTTTTAATAATTTCGACTATGGCTTTCTTGGAGATATCCACAAAACCAACCAGTCGATCGACCATGCCGGAAAAATTAGGTATCCAGGATCAACAGTTCAGCAAAATCATGGAGAAACAAACGATAAGGGTTTTTTATTATGGGACATTCTAGATAAAGAAAATTTTACCTGTGTACACCATATATTACCAAACCCTAAGCCTTTTATTACTGTCAAACTAACTCCTAAGGGCAGACTACCAAATAAGCTAGCAGTACAAAAAAACGCTAGATTACGGCTTATTTCAGAGAACAACTTGCCATTGGATGTTGTTCGTCGAGCCGTCGACATTGCGAAGATGCGTTTTACACCAGAATGTGTAACTTATTTGAGTCGCTCCGCTGGCGTACGCGGCAGTGTTGAGTGTTTAGCAAATTCTTTAGTGCAAGAAGATCTCCGCGACATCGCGGTACAAGAGGAATTTATAGGCGAATATCTTAACGACTACCAACCTGACGATGCGACCCTCAAGCGCGTTTACGAAATGAATAAAAAATATAATATGGTCGTGGAACAGGAGGAGGATGTACGCAGAAACATTAATTGGAAATTAAAAAAATTGGAATTTGACAACCTTTTTAATTATGGTGAATCTAATAGCATTGACTTCTCAAAGCTTGAGGGCGTTGTTGGTATTTTGGGCAAGAATTTTTCTGGCAAATCGAGCATAATTGATAGTTTGTTGTACACTGTGTATAATACAACTTCTAAGAATAACCGTCGTAATTTTAATCTTATCAACCAAGAGGAAGACGCCTGCCGCGGCTATGCTGAAATTGATATCGGAACAAAAACTTATAAAATTGAAAGAACAAGTAAAAAATACGTCAAAAAGTTAAAAGGTAAAAAAACTGATGAAGCTAAAACGGATGTAGAGTTCTGTGTGTATGATAATGCGACAGAAACAGAAGTTTCTTTAAACGGTGTTACAAGAATAGAAACAGATAAAAACATTCGTAAAATTTTTGGTACAATCGAAGATTTTCTTACGACCTCTATGGCCTCACAGCTGGATTCTCTGTCGTATATTAATGAAGGATCGACGAGGAGAAAGGAAATATTAGCAAAGTTCCTTGATCTTGAAATTTTTGAGAAAAAATTTAAATTAGCCAAAGAAAGTTCAGCTGATTTAAAGGGCGCTATTAAAAAAATGTCAGATCGTGATTTTGATGATGAAATTAAAAAATCCAATACTGAGTTTGCGCGAATACAGACTAAAATGATGCATGAACAAAGGTTAGAACAAGAAAGCCTTCAAAAGTTAAAAGATCTACAAGAAAATGCTAGAAAAATTGATCAACAAATCTCTTCTATCCCAGAAGAGGTTATTGATATTAACCAAGTTGTAAAAAGACTTAAAGAAATTAATAAAGAAGCATCTGTTATCGATGTTAATCTTGAAAAAAGAAAGGAGATGTTGACAAATGAAAAAAACTTTTTACAGAAAATTGAAAACTTTCTTGATGGCTTCAACATTGAAGACGTTAATTCTAAAAAACAAGTTGCAGAAGAATATTCGGAAAGGCTGCAGCAAATTGAAGAAGAGATCACAGCCTACGAAGCAAGAAGAAAAATAATTAATAGAAAATTAAGCTTATTAAAGAGCATACCTTGCCCAATCAAATTGAGCGACAAATGCCATTTTGTTAAAGATGCAAGAGACACTTTGGACGATGTTAATAGGGTCAAAATAGGAGTAAACCAACTAACTCTCAACAAAAGAACCATCGCGTCGAAGCTTGAAATACTTAATACAAAGAAGTTGAATGAGTATTACAACAAATATCAATTGTTGCTGGAGAAGAAGATTGTAAAACGTGAAGAAGTCTCTAGAATTGAGATAGATATTGAAAAAGATAAGATAAATTTGTTAAAAGCAAAGAGCCTTTTGGATAACTTAGAAGAAAAAGAGCAACTATACGAACAAAATCGCACAATTATCGAGAATTTTGAACAATTGACTGCTAAAAAAGACGAAATTGAAGCTAGCGCCAGCCAAGCTAAGACAATTATCGAAATAAATAAAGAAAAATTAATTAATTTATATACTTCTGTTGGCAGATCTGAGCAGAAGAACACTGAGTTGAAGCAACAAAAGCAAGCATTTGTAGATATGCAGGAAGAATTTACAACCGCTGATCTGTTCATGCGTTGCACTCACCCAAATGGAATATCTTATGATATTATTAAAAAGAGACTTCCGCTTATTAATAACGAAATTTCAAAAGTCTTGACTAATATTGTTGATTTTGACATATTTTTTGAGAATGATGACAAGAAGCTTGATATTCTGATTAAGCACCCGCGCCACGATGCCAGACCGATTGAGATGGGCTCCGGCGCTGAGAAAACAATTGCTGCCATGGCCATCCGCTTAGCTCTCCTGAATGTCTCGACCCTTCCAAAAGGTGATGTTTTTATTCTAGACGAGCCAGGCACTGCTTTAGACGCCGAGAACATGGAAGGCTTTGTTCGTATCCTGGACATGATCAAATCTCAATTTAAAACTGTGCTACTGGTCTCCCACTTGGACTCTTTAAAAGATATTGTCGACCAAGAGCTTTCTATTGAAAAAAAACTAGGGAAGGCATATGTAAATGAGTGAACTATTTATATTAATAGGAGGCTTATATTATGGCAAGAGTAACAGCATGGTTAGACAAACATTTAAATCGATTTATATCCCGTAAATTTTTAGCATGGGGCACTGCAACTTGGTTAGTTGCAAGCAATTATTTAACAAGCGAGGACTGGGTGGCAGTCACTTTGTGTTATATTGGTTCAGAAGCGTTAGTTGATATTGCAGCGAGGTGGAAACATGGGAACTAAAATGAAGCTGCTGTTTGAAGGTTGGCGAAAATATATTAACGAAGCAGAAGAAAGCCCAGAAGAGATTCTCCGGCACCGCTTCGACCAGGAGGCGTACGATCAG
>Ga0208299_1000158_pt1 | contig 64086 bp, 39 predicted proteins | sample 15_taG_FD_184089 | JGI IMG/M metagenome (GOLD analysis project Ga0208299, IMG submission 184089) | Marine viral communities from the Subarctic Pacific Ocean - 15_ETSP_OMZ_AT15312 metaG (SPAdes) (version 2) | ecosystem: Environmental > Aquatic > Marine > Oceanic | place: Pacific Ocean | collected... | reverse complement strand
CTTGTAAAGCATATTTTTAATTTCGCGGCCTTTTTCAAAAAGTGTTGGAAAATATTTCTTATTTCGAAAGTCCCAGGCTTCGCAAAGCACTACTCCTCCGTTTTCATCTAGAATAGTGGCGCCGGTTATACTAGTACTAACATCTAAGCCTAAAATCATTAGCTAATTATACTATATATCTAACTTAAGTTTAAATGTGTAGCTTCTTTCTTCTAATTTTCTTACAGGGTTGGCCAAGCCTGCGATCGCAATTAAATTTTTATCTTTATCGTATATACCAACTTTAGAAATATAAGTGACAGGCTTAAAACTAGCAGAATAATTTTTGTAGCTACTTGAAACAATATTTTTTGCAGTTACTTGAGAATTCTCATGATATACATCGTGGGCGGAATACGCATTAATATTTTTTGATAAAAATGTTGGATTATTTGAATAATTAAGTTGGTTTTCTTTGGCATGCGCGAACATAGTCATAGTCTCCACATAGTTTACTCCCTTGAACAGTAGCGAGTAACTTGAAGAAACAGAACTGTATGAGCCGGTATTTGCAAAGTAATGCCATGAGGCGCTATATGGTGTGCTATCCAAAGGTTTGTATGCCTCTGTGTGGGTGCTGATATTGGTGCTGGAAGTAATATATAAAAACCCCTCATTATATAAAACAACGCCAATTACTTCGCCGGTTGTAGACCCAGACGTTTGTATCAAGCGGCCATCCCTATTCGTGTCTGAAGCTTCAGCCTTTAAAGTACCAGTAACATAGTACTTTAATACAACACTACCTTTCTTGATGCTTGAACCATAGAAGATAGAGGGTATGCTTATTAAATTCAATGGCTGTAATTCTTTCTCGCCGTAAGATGAAGAATAAGCGTAATGAGGACTTAAAATAGTATAATGATCAAGAGTGTTTCTCAAGGGATAGAGTACATTCTTCTTATTTGTTGTTAGCGCAGGATCATATGTGTCAATTGAAATACTGGCAGTTAAAGGATAAGAACCCTCTACTTTATCTCCATATACAAAGTCTAAATTAAAATCACTTGTTGATATCGTCTTAAAATTGAAAAAAGAACCACCTTTAGTAACAAAAGGAGTTATTAGCTGAGTATCTTGTCCGGCGGCATGAGCTTTCCGATTAACATTTAAATCATAAAGACTGATGTGCCCAACTGGTATATCAGGATTTTCTTTATTTTGGTTCTCATTATTATAATATACAGAACCGGTGTATATCATAAAATCAACTTCAGGGAAAGTCTTTATTCTGTTGTGATAAACATCATCTTTTTTAAACTCAAAAAAGTTTCCATATTCTGGTTTATGTGAGGGCATATTAGTACCTCTTAATAGTCCAATCTAACCCTCAAAGTTAATTCAGTATTTGGGTCCTTCCTGATGGGTTCCGATAATTTAGCAACAGCCATAAGTTCGTTATCTGGCGAATATAGACCAATTGTTGTAATATAAGTAACTGGTAAATCTGTTGATTGGTTCTTGATAACCAGTTTGCTACCAGATAAATAAGTTGGATTGGAACTATAATTAAATTCGTTATGATTAACTCTACAAAAATATATTGCTGAGTTCAGCTCAATTGTATTGTTAAGGTCAAGATCATGAAAACGATTTCTAAAACCGTCAGCCAATTGTTGTATTGTCGAACCAGTTTGTGCCATCGCAGCCGATGGTCGGGGATCGGTTGTGGGGCCGAATTCGCCAGTGAATATTGAAGAGGTTAACACAGCCACGCCGGCCTGATAAAAAAGTAAGCCAACGCTATTGGTATTATCTGATGCATCGCCGGAAGTTTTGAAGATTAAACCATAGTCACCAGCAGGTGAAGTTCTGAATTCATTTCCTGCATCGTAATCTCCAAGTGTTAATAACGTTCCTGGACTGGCGACAGTGCCGGCTGTGTGGAGCCCCAATCTAAAAGTGTTTTTCTTAATCTCATCTTTACACAGCAAGCGAGAAAAATTTATGAAGAAACAATGGTCCATTGTACCGGCGACAGTGTCTAACGAGCCGTCTGAATCAAACTTTCTAATGCTGCCACTAAGATCATAACCAAATAAAACTTGAGCCATTTGGTTATACATATTCATTTTTTTAGCATTTTGTGTATTCGTCGAAGAACTAACACGCGTGCTGCATCCATAAGATAAGTCAAAAATATGGTTTGCAGAAGAGCTTAAATACGGATAATCATAGACAGATTCGTACATTCCATGAGAGAATGTTTTGATATTGTTATCGCTGTAAGTTCCAGAAACAATTGTACCAGTGATGGGTATTGCTTCATGCAATAAAGTTCTTGTATTTTTTATATCATCTCCTAAAAGACTTTTAAATGATTTAGCCATATTATTAACTCACCTTGTTTATGTCAATTTTACAAATCGTATTGGAATGTCTATTCTGTAACCGGTGTTCGCCCCTATAACACGAACAGTACTATCAAGATACCACAACTTACGATCCTTTAAATTCCAAAGATAACCATCTTTAGCACTGGCTGCCTCAGGCAGGCCTGCGACGCTGCCTGCTCCAAAACCACCGGACGTCAAATCTTGGCTTGTTCCCAGCTGTTGGAATAAGTATGATGATTGTTGTAATTCTTGAGAAGCCTGAATTCTAAATTTAAAACTGTTTCCGCGAGGACCTGTGCCCTGACCATCACCAAAAACCTGCGGATCGGTTGAATCAAGAAGGGCGAGCTGATCGGCACTCAAACTCGTATTAGTTAACGAGGGACCATTGTCAACCCAATTGGACCCTGCTAAATAATAAGTTGCAATATTATCATCATCGATAAAGTTAACAGGAGCGATGTTGGTCCCAGATTGAAGTTTGATGCGGCCTAACCGATAGTCCAGCTCAACAATAAAAGCATTTTCCATTAAATCAGTGTCCAAGCCTTGCCCCACAGATATTTCAGTTGTATCTAAACCATGATCAACTCTGATCATGCCACCCTTAGCCGGCGACGCTGTATAACCCTGAATTATTCCATGTGGTATAACTTGATCATTGTCAGAATGAGATATACTATCGGACGTGCCTTCCTCTCTGTACTTGTAAATTCCTTCAAAAGTAGTTGAGTCTACTGCAACATAAAATTTGCCTGTAGCAGGCATAGTTACAGCAGATGCATCTTCAGTTTTTGTGGCACCTGCGGCTGCGGTGCGTATAAAATATTTCGAAGATGTCTCACCTGATATTGCCCTAGGGTTAACCTTCAAAACAGGCATGTACAAAACGTTAGTCCTAGACATAGTAACTAACTTTGTTTTTAAATTTGAAGTGTTGTTGGTGAATGCTTCCAACACGGGTGTTTGTAACACTTCTAAATCATAATATGCGCTACCCGATAAATGATCTTTATTATAAAGACCATAATTAATTTCATCATCGCCGAGGGCGAACTTAGATATTTTGAAACTTCCGTCGCCCTGAGCCATCCTCAGTCTTCCTGTGTCAGTTAATACTGCATCAAGAATAATATCACCTGAATTGTCTAAAAATGCCATTTTGTATGCTCCTACTTTATAAATAGTTAAATATTTTAATTATGTTTAATCAGTTACAACTTTCTAACAATTTGTGCAGTTCTTTGTAAATGAAAAATTAATATCTATTTTTTTTCCTGTTCCTTTAGAGGTTATTCTCATTTTATATTTTTTCTTTTTGTCGCCTTCAACGTTTGTTGAAAAAATACTGTTAACATCTGATTCCTCTGAAAAATAAATTTGCCTGTCAGTTGGCTTTATTAATATATATTTTTGAAGTTCCTTTGAGTGCGCCTTGTTCTCTGCAAGCTCCATGGATATTGTTCTGATTATTGGCTTTATTGCTCCTTTTTCATCAATTAACTCGACTTCATAAACCGGAGTTGGATTTGAAACATGGCCATGATTATCAACTGTTCTAAATATATAATAGTATCTTTCATTGGGTAAAATTGAATCATCAAAAACCGCCGAGCCGCCAGTCTCTATAAGAGCGATTTCTTCGTTCGGATGCAGAGAGAAATCATTATAGCTCGTCGGCCTTGCTTTTTTGTTACCTGCTACATCAACCAGCTGGCTACGAGCAACTCTGAATACTTGGAAATTAGCTGCTCTATCGTCCGATGAAAATTCCACCTTTCCATCATTTGAAAGTTGAGCGCTCATAATATCGAGAAAGCTCTCTTGATCCCCGTCTAATATATTTATTGGCTCGGCCCTGAATGTGTCAGTTGAACTAGCTAAAATTATCTTTATTCTGTCGCCAACAGCCCGATAAGGAACAATGTTGACGAAAGGAGGAACAGGGGGGGAATCTAAAATTTTAATCGGAGGAGTCGAAAACATTTTATCACCAATTAGTTTAATTGATGGGTTAACAGTTACGCCAACCTTAACAGTAAAATTGTAATCTAATACGGTATCGGCCTCGTATTCAACGCCTGCGCCTGGGCCCTGGGGGTCGTAAGTTACACCTTCAAGAAAATTCGAGTTTACCACAGAGATGGGAGCGTTAGCTGGATCGATTAACGTAGACGCATTGCCATCGGCGTCTATATGATCAACCGGGTAACCATCACCAAAGGTATAAGAATATTCTGAACCAAAAACGACGCGATATGCATAAATATCATATCTATAAGTTGCATGTGTGCCATATTTTACCTGTGTATCAACATAATCTACAATATCCAGATCTGAAGTATTGGGTATGATAATATTTTGTACATTACGCTCCTCTTCTGCCCCATTATCTTTTCTAAATTTTTTGATAACATAAAACAAATCTTCAGAATAGGCAGGTACACCATTTAGTATATCTGAATATGTTCTTGCTTTCTCGTTATAAATACTTTTTAAGTGCTGTACAAAAGAGGCCCCAAACAAGGCCTTAAAAAGCGGATTACATTCATTGTTTATTTCATAAGGATCCTCAAGATCGTTTCTGACATAAGCTACATAATTTCTCACATCTCTTGCCCATTCTGCCGGCGAAGGGGTGGCGACCTCGGTCATGGGCATAAATTCGTTATCGGCGCCGACGCCACCGGTAGCGGTGTCAATGCCCTCGTGTATGTTCGAAGAATTATAGTCGAGTCCGTGGACCCATTTGTTTAAGACGCCGGCGCTAGCGCCTTCAGCGTCGCCATCGCGACCTATCAATTCAAAAGTTTTTTTGCTATTTACCTTATAACTTTCCACCCAAGTTTCGCTAAAAGCAGGAACTGCAACAGGTTCTAGATCAGTTATATCCTCATATATATTTTTTTCCAAATAATCAACAAATTCACGATTAATTGAATTATCTTGCAAAAAGCCGGCGAGGTAGAGCGACGGGTCCCAGCCATAAACAGATTGTGCAGCTGCTATTTCCTGTCCCAAAAAATTAGTTATTTTAGATTTTTTGATTTTATCACCCAATAATGTCTTCTGAGCAGTAAAATTAATTTCACAATACATTGGAAAATAATCTTTATATTGTTTTGCTTTATGTAGGATTGTTGATGCGTTAGAGCCAAATAACAAATTTGAGTTTATATGTTCTAAAGCACCGATTTTTACACCGGGGGCGATTGCATAGTGTCCCATCGCGGCGGCGGCGGGGTTGGCGTCGGCTGCGAGCGGTTTTTTGTCTAATTGGGGATCATTTAGCATAACACTTCTAAAATTTTCAAGGTATTTTATAAATAATGAATCTGCATCTACGTTTTTTATGTCCAAAGATACCAACCTCTCTAAAATTACCCCCAGCTCATTCTCGTCAATGGTATCGGGATCGTCTTCTGCCATGGCGCCATAAAGTAATATACTGGCTTCTAGCGGGAATTGTTGAAATAAATTGCTATAAGTATCATTACGAACCGTAGATGGATCTTCGGCTTCGCTAGGATCTTTATACCATGCTTCCATATAATTAATCATATTAGATAAATCTAGAAATGAATTTTTTGCTAATTCTGGATTATTAGCAATCTTTGCAAGGGCATGAATATTGGGTAAGGAGTTTTGATAGATTGGATTTGCGATAAAGTTCTCGTAATCTTTAGAATAAGTTCTACTATTATAATATGTTTTATAGCTAGCATATGAAGCCTCCCCAGTTATTATTGCCTGCTGATTATTCAGTTCATCCGGTGTATAAGGAGACATAACATTATGATAATGATCATAATATACTTGAGGGTTAACCGAATTAAGATTTGTTGATTTAATTATTGGATTTAAGATTTTTCCGTCAGCTGTTATAATCCCAGTCTTCATTAAATAAGTCCAGTAAGTTCCAAAATTTCTTGTATATCCAGCATCGGATATTTCAGTTTTACTCATATTTTGTAAACCTAAGTACTTTCTTACGCCGCCCCACTTCGGATATCCGAAGTGCATGTTCCAAGTAGAACTAATAAGAAGTTCTTGCTTTATACCACCAAAATAAGAGCTATTTCCGCCAATTTCCAAATATTCAATTTCACCGGCAGCCCCGGGGCAGGGTGACCATGTAATTGGCATACCGAAAATTATATTTGTCGCAGGATGTTTGTGATGGAATATTTTTTCAGTTGTGGCACCATGTGTTAGCGTGAGGCCGAGGTCAGGGATATTAACAACATTAGTGTTATAACTTTGGGTTTTCGCTTCGTAATCCCAATACCTGCCTAAAGCAACTCTTAGTGTGTCGACGTCAGTGTAAGGGAGGAAGAAACAACCAAGCGCTTTTGCTGAATTTGCGGCATTACTAATTATCTCTCCCATGTTCATGTCTATGAGTTGATCATTAACAATGGCCTTATCGGTGCCGGTTCCGCCAGGGGCCACATTTTCAGGACCCTCCCTTACAAGATCTAGAAATATATTTTTGTCTACAACTATTCTTTTTTTGCTACCGAGCATTGATGATTCCTTCTTGTTCCTTCACTTTGCGCTTCTCCTTGTACCTTATATATTTTTATATATAAAAAAATATTTATTTATAATAGGTAATTCCAGCCCATATGCTGCTCTTTCATCGTATAATTTTATTCTACAAAGAAGTGACTCACCAATAGTTAAACCGCTAAGATGACCCCCAGATAACTTTTCCCAAGAATAGTCATCGTGCTTCATAGGAGAACTAGTATGATGTATGCCGGTATAAACTTGTATCTTAGCTAATAAATTTGCATTTATAAAGAAAAAAGAATTGTATTTTGGTATCATCCCTTGTTTGGTGGCGTTTATAGCTTCTATAAATGGCGCGTTGGTAGCGCCGGACTGGTTTTCGCTTTCAAGGAGGGTTGAGCCTCCAAGGCCAGGGTCGTCCACAAAGCGTACCAATTTAAATATATTTGGCATTTCTTTGTTGTATGGCACATTTATTTTTCCAACAGGTGTTTTATATATACTGTTAGGATCAGAGAAAAACTGTTTATAATATTTTTCTGTTTCCAAATCCCCATCTGAAAACTCAGTCGGATATTCAGGAAGATAGTCGTCCAAGCACTCTTGGTAATCTGCGTCTTCAGGATCGCATGGTACAAGTTCAAGAAGATTATTAGGCTCTTTAGCTAAAAATTGAGCATATTTATTTTCATCATAAATCACTATTCCAGCAGAGCTATATAAACTTTTATAAGCCTCTTTAAGACTAGTATCAGAGGCCGTGGTAGGACTGTATAAGGCATCCAGTAAATCTGCGTCATTTGCATTATCTTTGTTAATATTATAAAGCATTAAAGCAACCAAAATTTTATCGTAATCTTCGTAGGTAATCGATGGCGTAACGAGACCATTGGTCTTGAAGAAATGGGTCTTAAATTTAAAAGAAGTATCTTCTTCCGATGGATCTGATAATTCTATAATTGATGGCATTAAATATCCGACACTCTGAGAAAAACTATCGTTCTGTTCATTGACAGTAAACTGGCCTGCTGCCATGGCGCCATTATAAATGAGTGGATCTGCTGTCGAGGCGTACATTCTAACAGAGTCGTGCTGTTCTCGAATCAAATAAGATGCGTAAGATAGCTGGTACGTTCCTACCCACCCGGGATTATAATCTGCAGTCGAATTTTGATGTTGTGACAAATAATCTATATATATGTCTTCGTTGGAGAGTGCTTTATGAAGTTCAGAAGGGCCATCAAAAGTATGATATTCTTTTATAGTAGAGGTGGACGGAGTAATATTATAACTAGGAAAAGTACTTAAATTATATGCTGTTCCAGCTTGGCTATCAAATGGGATGGAAGTAGCATCTATTTCAGAACCAGTTTTGTTAACCTTTTTAGCCCCAAGAAGTTTATGTAAGTGGCCAATTATGCTATCGGTTAATTTTATTACAAATTCTATACCTTGGGGGCTTCCATTAACAGGACTAGTTAACGATGCCATGGCCATTTTGAAGTTATCGGGATTGATGGATAGACCGTTGACTTTAAGATCAAAAAGGTTATAAGCAACTTGGTTTATTAAATACCATATAGTCATTTCAGGATTTGGCGCGTCAGCGCCGAGCCATGGTTTATCAGGAAACCGTGTGGACGCGGCCTCTTCGAATTGAGGATCAAATGTGTTGTTCCCTAAAAAATATGGATGTATTCTTGCTGGTGTTTTAGTATCATCCGGATGTTCACCTGGCAAATAAACACTGTCGTCCGGATGTTCCGGATGTAATATGCCCGGTACAACATAGGATCCTAAAGAAAAATCATAATATTTTTGCATTGTAAATCTTGCTATCACCAGATTCTTGAGAAGGCTATTTAACATATAATAAGTGCCATCTTTATAAGACATTTCTATTCTATATTGATATAGGCCTGCAGATTTTTCACCCACATCAGTGTCTTTAAATGTAAAGCACTTTATGTTATTAATAGTTGTGTCAGAATATGGAGTTTCTAAGTTAACCACTCTTAGGGCCCCGTCGATGGACCACGAGGTGTCAGCGCCTGGGTTGCTATCTCTTACAGTACCGACGTAATACGAAGGTTCTTCATATGAAGTATCATTAGCATATTTTTCGTATGTTTTTCCCTGGGGTCTTTTCTGCACTCTGTCTCTATAAACTTTTAATTCTAGTAATTGTGAAAAAGCTAAACATTGTTGCATTTTAAAATTAGTTGCGGCGGCAGGGCCGTCGAGCATGTTATAAAGAACAGAATTATTTCTTAATAGTCTTTCAAAATTAATTAAGAATGTTCCCCTTGCGTTGTTATCTTTGTCTCTTGACATATATAATTTTGAAAATTCACTATCGTTGTCATATAGTGGAACTATGCGATCCAAGGGCCCGGGAGCGTTGTCTATTTTTGTTAAATATTTTTTAGTTTCTTTTTGAAACGGGCTTATAACATGTTTATATAACCAATTTGCATCTTGATTTTGACTAAAAACATGTATTTGTTGATTAAAAGATTTGCCAAGAAACTCATTCGATTCCGCGTTTGTTAAGCCCATGGCAGTGTCCAGCCATGGACTTTCAGTTCTAAAATCTTGTATCATGTTATTTGGCGTTTGCATTAACCTCAATCTTGGTGCATCTTTAACATGTTTCTCCCCGGCCATCCATCCTTGGTATCCAGTATCACTTGCATCTGGCCCGGCTGGTCCACCGAGAGCCTGGCCAGTTCCACAATAACCGTCGGGAGCCGGGTTTAAATCACAAAGATGTAAATGAACTGCCCCATTCCAGCGGTTACCGTTAGGTAAGAAAAACTGTTTTCTAGTGGTTTGTACTTCGTTACCCAACAAAACTATTTCCGTATTAACCGGTCCAGTTAAGTGTTTATCAGTTAATAGATCAATATTTGAAAGGTCAGGATTCATGTCCTCTACAAATTTTCTTGGATCAAGCCATGCATAAAATAAAAATCCTAAATTTGTAATCGTGAGGGCCTCTGAATAAGTAAAAACTTGCTCAAAAGATATTACATAATATGATACACCAGATATTGTTTCTTCACGAACATATGACGAGGTAGGTTTCTCTGGGGAAGACGGCTGAAGAAAATCAGATAGAGGAAACAACCTCATGCCTGCATCCGACGACCAGTACGCATGCTCGGAGGAGTAGATACTGCCAGCTTGAGTGCTTTCGCCCCACTCGTCGATGACCTTCCAGGGATAGTGGTTCTGCGTGAGGCCGGCCGGAAAAGAAGATTGGACATATGCATTTCCTGGATGCTCGGTCGAGTCCGTGTTGTAGGTCGGATCTAATCTCTGGATATTTAAAGTGTTACGGAAAGGCACAATTTGAATGTTTATGTAATCCGAAAAAGAGTAAGAGCTTCCAAAAGGAGTAAGCTCAGATAAATAATTTTTCTTATTTAGTTCTTTTTTACTTTGCAAAATTTCTAAGTTTAATATAACATTAGTGGAGCCTTCTTCGGGGCCATTTTCTAAAGAAATATTTTTACAATACACATGCGGTAGAATACTACCACCTGAAATTAAGTCTGATATTGTGCACACGTTCGCTGACATTAACAAATTTCTCCCGGAACGTCGCCAGTTCCTCCTTCATAAATATTAAACGGAACTTTTTGTTGTTTATTTAATATATCTTGACATATAACTGCACGCTCATCAGCAAAAACACCAAGCTTTTGATTAGTTGGATCATGGACACATAAGGTTTCTGGGTCGATCTCGTTGTCAGTTAAAAAATCAAAATAATGTGCAACATAATCTTGATTGTCAGCCGGTGTTACCTCGTCCAGCATATCTAGTGGATCGATCGGATTTGGATTTGGAGGTTTTGTAAAATACAAAGGTCTTAAAACCTCAATTGTTGTGTCGCCTTCATGCTGATCGATTACTTCAAATATTTCTATATCAAAATTCTTTTTCTGGTATGCGCCGTTGCTCTCCATAACTTTTAACAAAACAAAATTATCTTCTTTATTTTGTACTATTATATCTGATTGTGCAGGGCCAGATGCATCCTCCGCAGGAAGGTCAGGATCGCTAGACAAGAACTTTATTTCTGTTTCTATATTCGTCTCTAATTGTGGTATGTACACCGTGCTGTTGCCACCACTTTTTTCTTGCAAGCTCAGACTATTAGATGAACCCGACAAAATACCTTTTAAATATCTTATAGACCAAGACGGTGCATATTCTGAATTTATATCGCTCGTTCCTAATGGCTGCGGCAAAGCATAGTTTTTTTCTGCTGTTTTTTGTAAAACAGCAGTACTCGCGTCTGCTTGATTAGATAATATCATATCGTAGCTTGTATTGAATTCTTTTTCTAAAGAAGAAATAGCTATTTGTGGTTGTACAGTATGAGTTTCTTTAATTCTTTGTTCCGTATCATTTTGTTGTTCAGCAAAATCAGCCCTTGAAGAATCATAAAGTATATTATCATCAAAAAAAGAATAATATACCGGTTTAAAGCGACCTTTCGATAATAAATGTCTTCCAAACTGAGTTATTTGGAGGTCTATAACATCTTCTTTTTTATTAAAAAACTCCATTATTTATTTTCCTTATTTTAGTTGTCAGAGAAAGTGATATCTACTTTTAACGATTGGATCAGAGAGAAATAATCATATGGCCAATTAGCACCAAAAACATCGCCGACTGTTTTATTTTTTGATATATAATTGTAATTAGCATCAGTTATAAATTGATATCCGTTTCCCTCACCGGGGGTCGGAACATCATTAATTCTTGAATTAACAGCTTTTATTATCTGTCCCTTTCTATAATTAGAATAATCCTTTTTAGCTCTTTGCTTTATTTTAAAGACCATAAAACGTAAATTTTTATAAAATTTTGCAGACGTTTTGTATGGGAGGCTAGCACCAGTCATAGTTGTAATATCCATAGTTGGCTGGCCGGCAGTGAAGCTAGCTTTCGGAGGATCCACAAACGGCAAGGGAGATAAAAAGCCTGTGAGTGCTGCTGAATGTCCGGCATCGAGAATGCCGGCCGCGTTGGTCTCGGTACTAGCAAATTCTGGTATATAGTCAACATCTAATAGGGCTCCGCCTGCAATTTGATTTAGAGGTGGAACACGAGTCGGATGAATTTCCAAAGAGCTAATGCAGCTAGCATCTTTTTTTGTTGTTAATGAGCTATCAGGCATAATTCCCTGGTATATATCAATCAACTCTTGTTTTTTTAACGTATGTTCAAATGGGACTACTATCATCTGAAATGGGGGGACCGAAGCGTTGTGAATAAAATCAAATTCAGGAGGAAGCTGGAACCCACCATGGACCGAATTAAACGAAGACAACCTGCTTATCATTTTGCCAACGTCAGTTTCTGCTGCCAAAGATCTGACTAGAGCCCATTTTTCTATTGTCGAAGGTGAATAGGGGCCGCTATAACCGCCGCCGGTCCAGAACTTATTCAGATGTGTTTGTTTTGTCGCCTCCAAAAGGTGAAAATGAAGAGTATTAACAAAAATTTCTTCGTTAATTGGCAGAAAATGTTTTCCAGGTATTATTTCACGAGTTGCATAATATAATCTTTCATCATGATGCAGAGTACCATGAATATGCTGCTGAGAATATGTTACTTCAGGATCGAGTGGAAGTCTAATAGGCTTATCAATATATGGTATCAAAATAATGGCTTCATGAATCTTCTTGCCGCTAGCGAACTTGCCTACTGGAAAACTTGTTCTTGTGTTTTCAGGTTGAATGCCCAAAAGCCTAGAAAGGGAGCCGGTGGCGGCGCCTTTTTTAATATCCAGCAAGTCATAAAATCCACTAGTGCTATCTTTGTCTATAGGAGCTTCTTTTTTATTTGTAGTGGGCTCTAACAAAAAATCATTTATTTCAATATAGATACCTTTTTTACCTGAAGATGTAAATCCAGCGCCGCCGACTTTGTTCATTAAAAAAGAGTCATAAGGATCAGTACCGTACCCGCCCCACATGCCGCGGCCTGTAGTAACGTCATGAAAGCTGTTTTCTATAAATGAAAACGTATTGTCATGATTTCTCACGGCGGCGCGGTCCTGTTCGAAATCTAAAACTGGGCAAATCCACTCTGGTGCGATGGTCCAGACGTGTAGAGCCGAATTGTGGGTGCCCTCTCCAGCTTCCGAATTTGCTACCTCAATTGGGCTGGAATAAAGTCCCATAAGGCCCTCGATGCCGCCTAGGCTAGCATCTATTTTCATTTTTGCTCTTGCACCACCAGAAGTCGAATCAGTTGCTGGTGTTGTTAATGATAGTGATTCATTTGCAATTACCTGGCCTTTCTTCGGGGTTGTGAAATTGTAAGTTGGTGTGTCATACGTGTTAACATAATATGAGCCCGTTACGCCCGCGATGGCCATTTTGTTTACAAGATTGGGGAGGCTTATATTGTCACTTTCCTCAGCTGAAAATTTATAAATCATAGAGCTTTTTCCATAAAAATATGGCGGTGTATAAGCATGATATGCAGGGTCTTGTAAATTGGCAGCGAAATAAGAAGAATAATCGATATCTTGTATCACAGCGTCTTTCATGGCGACGGCGGAATTTGGATACCAAGTATCATTGCCCGAGGCGCCCGGGGCGTTGGCAGGTATGATCTCCATAGGAGGACCATATATATACCCTCTCATAGAGGAGTTTCTCAGCCAAAAGCCCTGGTCGGTCCCGGCTTGATCAAATAAATTCGAATCAGGATCACCAATTCCAGCTTGGCGAGGGCCCTCACACATAACTTGATATTTCCCCATTCTTAAAGAAACTTCCATCAAATATTCTTTTGACTGCGGTGTGATAGGTGATACTGGGTTTGGGCCAGAATCGAAAGGGCTCGTCGTCACAATAGGCAATTTTGTATTAAAACTAGTAACATCCGCTAGAAAAAATTCCATTGTTTCGGACAAATAATTATTTATCATTGAAAAGTATTTACCATGGCGTAACTGAGTAAAACCTGCGGCGTCCGGTAACGTCACAGAAGGGTCTCCGATTAGTATACTACCGCTCATAGAATCCGTGCAATCCCCCCCTGGAACTGTACAGGTCTGTGTAAACCTGTTCAAATCAACAAAATCAGAAACCAAATGAATCGAAGGCCTTGTATCACCCCCAAATTGTAATTCCAGTTCATCTAGATTATATAAATAACGAAAAGGGAACCTGGCGCCATAAAAAGAAGTTAATATTGAAGGAATACAATGACTAGCGCCGAGCATATGTAAACCGCCATGATAAGATGAAGATAAAGCGTGGTGATGAGGGCCTGCTTCCCGGAGTGGAAGGATTGACCCATCGGCAGAAGAGCTAATGAAAGGCCGTGGGACATGGTAATTAGGCCTTGAAGCTGCAGCCGCGGCGTCGGAGGCACCCATGCTGGCGGTATAAATTGGATAATCAACAGCAATACCAGATTTTATAGAGTTGTATAGGACGCCAGGAGCCATAAACGGCTCCAACAGAGCCTGCAAATAAGCTTGGTCTTCGCAGGAGTAAAACCCGCTCGGGGTCTCGGTCATCGATCCTGTGTAGCCCGAAGCTGCTACAAATTCTTTTTTAAACGCGTTGCCTATCTGTGTTGTTCTTGTAACAGGGTAAAATCCGTTATATGGTAAAAGCTTTTTTATAATAGAGCACTTAAACTTTACAGATCGTGGAATTGAATCTTGCCCCTCAGTAAAGCCTTCTGGAATCTCTAATAAATTAGAAAAATTAATTGTGGAATCAGTAGTTGCATATTTACCATCAAAATCTACGCTGGTTTTATCTCCTAAATAAGTATAGATACTCGGCGTGAATCCTGGAGGTGTGACAGCTGTGGCGCCACTTATATCATTATATTTATATCGATCTGTTGTTTTGAGATAACTCCCTGTTGCGTTCGCGCTAGAAGTGACATCCGCCCCATCCAATATCAAAAAACTGGCTTTATAAATCTCTAACAACTCCTCGCTCGGTGGGTTCTCGATTGAGTCAGACCAGTCCATAAAGGACACCGCTCTCACCAATTTGTTTCCCAGATGTGCAATATCACCACCGAGGGCCTCCGTGTCAAAAATGGCTTCCTTAAAAAGAAGCTTATTCGGAGCGCTCAAAGTAGTACCATATGTTGTATTATAGTAATCCATATGATCAGAATATCGATATTCTGGCACAATAGAATAATCACGTCCTAGATATTTTAGTTGGCTTACGAAGTCATCATATGATTTATAAAAAGGATTACGTCCTCGCACCCTGTTGGTAACATAAAATGGTGTGTTATAAGGATAAGTGTGCCTATTATATTGTAGCGAGGCTGTTGGTGCTTTATATCCGCCGGTGACGAATTTGTGGTCCGTGCCCTCAGCATAAAATATTGTTGGTTTTGTACTATAAACCAGTTCCCCAGCAGAGCCAGTATGCAAGTTAACTGCAGCTTGTATTACTGAAGATGCTGAAATTGCTGTTTGGCCGGAGTGTCGAATGGTGTTGTACAAAGTGTTTGAGCCTATAAGATTGTCATCCATATCCACGATATCGTAGTGGCCTCCTTTGTGCGGAGTCAAACCAATCTGTAAACCTTTCCCACCTATACTAGAAGTTAAATAATCAGGCTTATCATATATATCGTCTCTAGCGTCGAGGGGCCAGGAGCTTAAAAGAGATATTGGGTAAGGTTGATGAGCATCTTTTTGATCAATTACGCCGGATGCATGTGCGTGATAGTATCTGTCGGTAACCACGCCATTAGTGATAGAATTGACCAAAAGATTCGAAATTCCGTCAACTAAAGACGCTGTTGCGGAAGAACCGTATATAAGAGCAGAACCAGTTAGAAATTCAAGCGTTGTTGATGAAAAATTCATATTCTGCAAAGTTTCTACCGAGCTTAAGGCGGTGCCGACAGTTCTTAATCTCGTGGTACCATCAGAAGTAGCAGAAGAAGTTATTGTTGTTGAAGTATCTCCGCCTTGGGTGTCCTTCCAAAAAAGACGATGGAGCGCTCTATCATAACCATTGTGGCCAGTGCCAGGAGCTTCTTCATAATTTGGCCTTTTTGTTTTGAATGCTCTATAAGAATTAATTTCTCTAGGATAAAGTCTTTCAGAATATATAAATAAAGTAGCGCCCGTGGCCTTTGCCATACGAAAAATATTATAATATTTTTGGTTTGTTCTCTTCCATGGTATACCTCCGCCGAGCGGCAGAGCCGACGCAGGGATCCCAGAAGAAAATCGCAAATCTTTATTTAAATCGTCACTAGAAAAATCCATCATTTTATTCATAAAAGATGTTCTAACTCTTATCGGTCCGCCTCCTGGTATGGTTGCTTTAAATTCCAGAGGCTTATGTTTTGTTGTCAAAACCGGTTCATAATATTGATGTAATTTAGGACTAAAGTAATCAGAATATACTGGATTGCTCAATATTATATTTTGGTCTTCCTGGTATATATCGTATTCTATAAAATTATAATTTTCCTGTTGTTCACGTCGCTCACGTCGGAGAGATTCTCTGTATATAGGATCTACTGGCCATTGTAAATCAACCGACATCGTGTTATTCAAGCGAAAGTGTCTCGCGACAGGATGTTGGCCACCTCTTATTTGTTTCCATGTAGGATGTCCATAAGGGCCGTTCCGATGATGTAAAAGAGGGTTTAACGTCTGCGCCGCGGCGTCGGATGTTAGGGACATTAAATCGTTATGACCAGAGACACCGTATCCAACAGGACGATTTATATAATTAGTTACGGCAGCTGCAGCTGGATATCCAACTATGTTATCTGAAGAACTAACTGGGTCTACTATTCCTATGTTTAAACCAACAAAATCAAAAGCGTACCACTCAGAAAACCCGGCGCCGTCGAGCGTCGGCTTAGAGCCTGCAAAATAAGGATCATCTCCATCCTGATAAATTACTAGTTCGCTCGCACTTATAAAATTTAATGTCTCGTTTGTCGCCATTTTCTGCCTCAATCCTATAATATAATTAGATTATACACTAAATTAATGATCCTGTTATCCATGCATATTGCTTATCTGTTCTTGGTATCATATGAGAAACAAAAGCGTTATCATATGAGGAGGCCGTAAGAAAAGTTACACTATTTGATGTTGGGTCATCACCAAGAAATCTTATTCTTTCTAAATTGTTTCTATGATATTTATGTTTTGCGGCCTGGCCGGCCTCGTTGCCAACGGAAAGAGTATAATCTTCAGAATTTATAAATCCAACTTTTTCAACTTTATCGCCTTCTCCAAATACTCTTGCGTTATAACCACTATATGTAAAACCATAAGAAGTTGTATTAGTAATATTATTAATAATCTTAGTATTCCCTAGACGCGACGGGAATTTTTGGTATACGCGCGTCACATTATAAGAGCCGATAGTGACACTATCGGCGCTTATATCGATACCGGTGGTGGCGTTAATAACCGCTTCTAGACGCTCGGCTCGGGTGTCGTCAGCTGAGGCGCCGTGCATGCCAACGTTTATGCTAATACCATCGCTATGAAGACGACCATCAATATGAGTGTTAGAAGTGTCTATCTTATAAGTAACAATTTTACCTTGATAGTTTGTTAATATTAAAGTATTTCCATTAGATGGCGCGCCGTCCCATCGGACGGACCCATACCCAACCTGATTGCCCCGGGCGATACCGTGCGAGACGAACCCCTCTCCGTGTGTACTAACGCCATGTTGGCCCTGGTGGGCTTGCAATTGTGTGTTATGTATTACTCTTGATGATATATTTCTATATGTCATAACATTGTATACAGAATACGTCTCATGAGCAGTATCTAAATAACCACGAGACATAGATTCATAGCCGCTATGCGCAGTGAATCTTGTCATTATTCTTGTTCTGTTTTTAACCGTCCCATCTGACCACTTTCCGGTTGTATTATCAAAAGTACCAGTTATATAAGATCGGTCAGGAAGTCTATAATTTTTGTAGCGCAGCGCGGTTCGAGCTGTTCCTGGTGGTGTACTTAAAAGATTTTCAATTTTATGTAGTACAGGGCTTTCTTGTGACGATGCAATTTTATCTGGATTCTTCACAAAAAATGGATCATTGGCTTCGGGGCTTGTTGTACTGATATATTCGTATCTATTAAGATAATTTCCTGCAACTGTAGGTGAATTTCCAGTCATGTGAATATTGCGAATGTTTACAGGGCGTTTTGCAAATTCTTGCCGTGTGTAAATTGCGCTTGGTCTATGATGGTTGTCATAAGTTGGATTGAGGAGTTTAAAGGAATTTTGTGTTATGCCTATGCCATCGTTTCCTTTGTAAATACGAGGGCGGTCAATAGCGCAATCACCAAGGTGGCTTATACCAGCAGTATAGAAAAATCTTATATAAAAACGTTTTCCAAGCCAATTTGCAAGACCATTGCCCGACGATGTTGAACCTACCTCGGCATTGGTGGTGAAAGAATCTGCTTCATTAGTGTGCTGCTGTCCGGAAATAACAGTGCTCTGAAAAGTGCCCCAATCAACCAAGAGATCCTCCACATCAATTTCAAAATTAGGATCCTGCGATGCTTGAACCTTCAGATTGCCTATATGAATACCATGCATGTGATAACTAAAACGTATTTTAACATCGCCTGAATCAACCTCTAATAAATCAACTAAAGGTGATACCAAACTAAATGTTTGGCCAACTTTAGATGGCTGAACTTCACAGTAAGCATAAGTAGTGGTAGCATGTGCAGAGCCACCGGGACCAGTTCCAGCAGAAGGTGTCGGCCCTTTTAAGAATGTCCATGAATTGTCGGCCCCAACGCCGTTTTTCCAATATTCATGCTCGCTTGGTTCACCAGAAATATCTCCATAGGGTAAAGCTAAAATAGAAACATCAGTTGTAGCGGTTGTTGTTGCGTTGGTAAACCACTCTTGAAAAAGATAATCAATAAAATCTTGATCTAAAAATTCTTGTAAATGCCAACCTTCTGGCCTGGTTAGTGGAGAGTCTATTTTATTTGTTGTTGTAGAGTTGATAACAGGATCATGGCGATTTAAATCAACATGCCGATGTTGCATTCCACCAACATTTTTTTCAGTAAATGGGCCTTGCATTGGCACTTCTGCGTCAAAGCCATATTTATCATCATGCATATTTGCAAATTCAATTTTAGGCATAGTACCAGTGACATATGTTTGTCTATAGCCAGTATCGATTGAAGAAGAATACATGCTAAAAGGTAATAAAAGAGCAGATTTTGCATCATCATAATTTTGATCGTTTGAACCTGCACCTGTTGCATCTGAGTTGGCTGTCTCAGTTGCCGGCATAGTTAGTGTTCGGGCTCTAAACAACTTTTTATTAATTTCATCAGGGATCAACTCGTCAGTACAGTCTGGTTTTGGTGTTTCGTTGTCCGCATCTATAAAGATAAAGTCATCATCACTACCCCATTTTATAACGCTCTTGTACAAATCCTGTCTATTTGTGTGTTTGGGGTTCGAGCCTCCTTTTAACTGCAGTGATATACCAGATGTCATATCCCATGGTCTTGCCAGGCTTCTATCTGAATAATAACTCTTAGTATATTTTACTCCTGCAGGCGTTTTTAACGTTATATCTTCGTTACCGACCTCTGTGACAATAATTTTTAAAAGATTGCTTTTGTCATTATTAACTGAAGCCACGCTCGATGAAAGAGCACCATTTCTCTCTGCTCTTTGCTTCCACCACAAACAATTCTGATTTTGATTAGTGTTTTGTTCTGGAGCGACGGGGGCATGGCCAAATTTCCAATTGTATTTTAGCTCCTCGACTCCCTTAATAGAGGATATTGGATTATGTGGTTCTGATTCAAGTGAGGGAAATTTAGTCCAATATTTGTTTCTCTCCAAAACATGACTTTCAACCATGTTTCTTAATAACTCAACAGTATTTGCTGAAACAGGGATTAACTGTGCAATCATTATAGTAACAGCGTCGTCTATCCATTTATAATATTCAACAAAATTTTCTAATTCTAGATCGCTTTCGACACGACTAAAAAATAGTTCCCTTAATTTCTCTATTTTTTTATAGTTAGGCCGATAACGATTAACGGGCTCACCAATTAAATTGTTAAAATCGGTAACCGAAGCAAAAAACCTCATCATCTCTTCAGAAATGGTCTGATACATGCTTTTTTCTACTGATAACAAATGCTGTACATAGGTTGTTTCTCTGGTGAAAACCACGTCATCTTGTTTATTCAGAATTTTTACCATATCGTCGCTATTAACAACCTCTGGTAATTTTTGTTTTGCTGTCTGGACAAATTCAACATCGATGGCTTGATCACGCTGTTCTAACGCAGATTCAAAAAAATCTCCACGACCAGTATAATTTTTTTCTAGAACAGGAGTTAAAAAACCATAATTTGAAGTATCGCTAGAACCTGAAGAAAAATCACTAATCATAAATCGGCCATTTCCATCTGAACCAGTCAAATTATCCATGTTCCAATTTAATATCAACGTCTTAATTTGCGGAATTTTTGTTCCCAAAAAATCAGTTTTATCAGTTAAATTTGCGTTTTTCAGTGGATGTAAAACACCATAAGTATTTGAATATTTGCCATGATCACGCATGGTTTCATCATCTAAATAACTATACCAGGCTCTTACAGAGGATACCTTAACATCAGAATATTTTTCTACTGTGCTGCCAGTAAAATTAGTTCTTTCGGCACCGACGAAAATTCTTTTTGGCTGCGTAAAGAATTTTGTAGCATCTGAAAGGCTTATTGTACCAGATACAGAAAATTCATTTTGAATGATGTTAGACATATAATTATTGCCATACATTTCATAAGTATATGTGGCAGACGCGCTAACTACTGATGCAGGATTTGGATATCCAGTTGGTTTAAGCCTAAATGCAAGATTCCATTTTTGGTTATCATATAAGCCTATATAACTGTCACTTTGTACATCCGATAATATATTTGACGAGCCGCGGGTCGTCAAAGAAAAATAACCAGTTCGTAGATCCAGGCTTGATTTATTAATAGCAATATTAAAATTAATTGTATCGTCAGCTGCAAAAGACAAATCACTATCTGATTCTAAAACTGCGTGCATACCGAAAATAGAAGAAATTAAAGAAGGATATAACTTAAAATTATCATCGCCGGCGATGGCCCTCTTTGGTATTATAACCTCTGCTTCAATAGTTAAAGCGGCGCCGGAGGCTTGATTAGCAGATATTGCTGGTATATAAGAAATTGTATTGTTTACAGAAGAATCTTTGTATTGATATGCCGTTGCAGTGAATGATCCAGATGTCTGGCCCGACGCAGCGTATCTTGTTTCAAGATCGTCAAAATCAATGAATTTCTTTCGTAACGCAACATTAGTAGTATTATCTTTTAATTCATAAACATCGTTATTTGCGTATATATTAAGTTTTATTAGTTCTTCATCAACGCCAAAACATCTTAAAAAGTTTCTAAGTGATTTATACGTGCCTTTTGATTTTTGAATATAAGAAAGATTATTATAAACATTTTGATAAATTATATTTTTTACTTCATATAATTTCTTCTCAAAAAGTCTTTTTTCATCTCTCTCTAGGTACTGCGCCATGGCACTGGCATGAGCAAACAATTCTGGAGCGTCGTATCCCCTAGTTTCAAGAAGCCGATCGGCAAAAGGTAAAGGCTTCTCATAGTTGGCATCATCTGGATAATTAATGTCTTTTAAACTTGATAATTTCTCTATTTGTAAGTATAAATCATCAAAATAGCTAGCAAGAATTTGCATTAAATATTTTAAATGATTTGATTCTCTTTCGTCTTCTTCTAAAAGCCAACCTGGAACTGACTTGTAAAGAGAGGCCGGGTTGCTATCATCATGCATTTTACCTAAAAGTCTCTTTTCCTTTATCAAGTTGTTCACAGAAGTATGAGTAGAATAAATAATAGGATCTTTGAATTCTTTTGATGCTGCGCCGGCTAAAACAATAGCTGAATCTGTGTTTCTACATTCAGAAGAATAATTTATAAATGTACCATTAGAAACTCTACCAGAATAATCTAATATTGTAGCATCTGTTGTGGAATCACCTGCGATACCTTCATTAAATTTATAATATACGCCTAAATCAACAAAATTCGTGACGTCATCGTATTTTATATTATCAGTGTTTGTACCTCCACCAACTTGATCGCGGTAATATCTACCAATTTGTTGCGCGTCCCTCTCTGTCTTCCAATACCTGAATTCATCAAAAGAACATGAAATAATATTACCACCGCCTCGGTAAACACCAAATGCAGTTACATGGTGTGCGAACGCGCCGATGCTAGCGACCAAAGGACCGTCAAAAGAATTAAAAGTCGTTCCTTGTATAACTTGAGACTGATAAATCCCATCTACATATAAATTTGTGAGTGTTTTTGAATTAGTCGTTTTAAAAGTAAATGCATAATGATGCCAAGCGCCATCAGACATAGCGGTAGCAGATCCAATATTGTGTATAAATGTTTGTTGTGCTGAGCCGGAAGATATGGAAATTCCCACATTTGCGCCTGCTACGGCGCCGGTACCTTTATATATGAGAATTTCTTGATTATAAGTTTCACTATAGGATCCGGACTTTGCTAGGTGAAAAATCACTTCATTCGCATCTGATGTAGCAGGATCAGATAAGGCATAACCATCTTTTTTCATCCAAAATTCAATGGTCGCGCCTTTTTCTAGATCAAACTCTAAATTACTTGTTCTCTGACTTCCTGTATGATATATATTAGCTTTTGATACGCCCTTTTTGGAAGGGCCGGCCGAAAAATCACTCTTATAATCGCCACCCGGATCAGCATGCGGACCACCGGTGAAATACACATATTGAGGAGAACTACTACTATAAAAACCAGTCCCCTTATCACTAGTATATGTTGATGATCCACTATTAAATGTTACAAAGCCATTCGTTCTTGGATATTCATTTTCGAATATAAAAAGATCTAAATATGTACTTTCATTTTCCCATTCAACTTTCTCAGCTTGGGATCCGTCATAAGGATATGTCTGATAAATACGCTTAATCGCAGTATCATAGTATTCTTCAGCAAGGCCAAAACGAGCAAAATTAGATGCCGTAGTAAAATCTGTATCAGGTAAAAATCTTTGTGATTTTTTAGAATAAGCTGTAAGATATCTTTGAGATTCAAGATCTTCACGAAGATCTTCTTGACTTTTATTCTTAAGAAATTTTAGCGAATAACCCTTATTAAATAAATCTTTTACACTCATAAGAATAATCCAACCATATTAACTGTTTTCAACTCTAAAATTAAATGTTTCTTCCTGTTCTCTCCAACCATCAGAAGAATAAAATAAAAACCTTATTCCATACATATAACCCGGCTCCAACAAAGACATATTTAAATCAAAATAACTACCAGAATTGTCATATGATAAAAATGTATGCCTAGTAGCACTACCAGTTGAATTGTTTATAACTGTTTCATTATCAACACTTCTAAATATCTCAAAAGATGCGCTGGGATTTATTACATGTTGAATTTCTTCGTTAGCAACACTATAAATTGTAGGACTAAAGTTCCTTGGTCTGGTAAATACTCTAAGTTTTGCTGTTTCGTCACTTGCATATCTTGACTTAAGATTGGTTATTTTTGTGGTAAACTGTTTAAAATCGTTAGAAAGTAGGACACTAGTATTGTTAAAATTTCTTATACTTATGGATCCTGTTTTGTATTCACCACCAACACTGCCGGACCAAACATCATGTAAAACGGAAGAGGTAGTGTCAATAGCCATTTGTGCTTTATAAATTCCTGTATTCGAAGTGTTAGCTACAGCCGATGCAAGAGCAGCACCAACTGGAGCATTGTTAGAGCTAGCATATAACTTAACTGTTAAAGTTTCACTGTGTGGTATATCTTTAAGGTTTCCTCGAATGTAATTATATAAATATAGATTATTTAAATTATCGGCGGCAGATGCGATAGAGGAACTAGAATAAAAGTTGCCTCTATCGTCCATAATTCTAGAATCCCATCGAGCCTCTAAAGACGGCCTCTTAAAGAAGAACTCGCTTGATCTAGAAAAGAATCGTTTTGTATAAAAACTCTTCTTTTGCCCGCTTGTATTCAAAAGAACACCAGCACCGGTGCCATCTTCGCTATCCGCGGCGGATGTGTCAACAACATAAGCTTCTTGGCTGGAAGTAAGAAAAATGCCAAAGCCATTATTCGCTTGTGTGCCGGTAATCCACTCCTCTACGGCAGCGGTTACATCAACTAAAAGATCTTCATCGCCATCGCTAAAAGTAAAAGTATAATTCGGCATTGTATCAGCAGGAATATAAGAAGAAGAGTGATAGTCACCGCCAACTTGGGCCCATGGCGCCGCTGGATTTGAATTTCTGTTCATCCAGTTCGAGCCCTCTATTTTATCATCCGTCAGATCAGAATACCCATCCATGTCTAAGCCATACCCCTCTTGCCAGGATTGAGATACGGCTAGCACATTTACAGTAAAATCTCTTGGAAGTTGTTCTGAATGACGTGCATTGAACATTCTTAAAAAGAAATTAACACTTCCAGAAGCCGGAATTATGCCTGCAGTTCTGTCAGAAGAAACTGTAGTAATCGGAAACTGGATTAGCGCGCGGGAAAGCTCGGCTGAAGAAGTAGTGTTTTGACCATATATAGAATATACCTCTAAAATGTCAGCAGCACCCATGTTAGACCCAGTGCCGCGCGTTGAGGAAATTAGTTTAAAACCATTAGTTATGGTATTATCTTTTGTTGCTTTGTAATCTTTAATTCCCATTACTTAATAGTTCCTTTGATATCAAGATTCGGATATTTTAATTCATAAACAACATTCTCAGGAGCATAAAGAATTCTTCCGTCTGCAGAAATATAGTCGTCTATATTCAGAGTCTCCTCAGAATATCTAGATCCAGTTTGATATTCCACTTTTACATTCGTGACATCAACAATCTCATCTAAGTTGTTTAATACATTATAAATTTTTGTAATTTGAATTGATTGACCAATATCTAATTTTTCCTCAAACATCTCTCTTACTTCATCGATCGCGGCGTCGAGGGCTTCAAACTTGTTTTGTGAATAGTCGACTACTGCAACAAAATTAATTTTAATATTGATAATTTTAGGATCTAGAATGTCAATCGTATCATTAATCATACGATAATTGTTAAGCCATATCTTTAAATTATTTTTCAAAAGAGGATTACTAATTATAAAATTCTCATGAGAGTCTTCTGACAAAATATATAAATTTAAATTTCTCTTAAAGGAATCATGATCCCTTAAAATTTTTGCTCTTTTAATTCTGCCAAATTTAGCCGGCATTCTGTATATTAATGCTTCATAATCGTCAGACGTAACCGCGCGATTTTGTGAAGCAAAAGTGTCGTTAACCCTTTGCTTTAATTCAGCAGCTGTTGGCAAAGAAACGTCTCCAAGGATGGGCTTTTCGTTTGTTACTTCTAGGCTATCCCTTACTAAATCAATTTTATCAGAATTTGTTGCGTTACTTCCGAAAACGAGTAAAGCCTCAGTAACCCCGCTGACACCTTTACTAGCAACATTAACATTATCAATTGTGTTTGTTCTGTAAGTAACGGTTAGCGTTGTGTTCGCAGGTGCAATACCGAATTTATCCGTTACTAAAAGATTTGAAGGATCAAAACCAATTTCTTTTTCATATTCTTTTCCATGCATTTTTAATGCAATATTAGAAGGATGGGTTATATTGTCCGTTTTTAAAGAAGATTCTGAACCATAACCAAATTTTATAAAAATTTGTCCAAATCTATTAAAAGTAACAAAGCGCCTTGGTACTGCAGTTGACACAATTTTTTCTCGTACATAGCGAGTAGTCTCAGGATCTTTATTAGTAACTGATCTAAAAACGGTATCCTGTGAAAGATAATCAACTTCAAAATATTCATGGCCTTCAGTATCAACAACAGATACTATTTCTGTGATATTCGGATCTGATAAAGAAACTGTTAAAAATCTGGTAAAATTACCTACATTTATTGTTTGCTCGTTTAGCTCTCCAGAGATAATCCGCCCATATGCTTTCACAGCATATGCCGTGGGAGCGCCGTCGCCGGTATTTGAAGTAGCTGTTATAATCTCGTTGTCAGAATTTGAAAAGTCGACGTCATCGATTAAAGTAAATATTTGTCCCCCAGCAGAAGAAAATTTACTGCCCCTTACCAAAGTTGGTAAATAATCGACATCCGGATCTGTTCCGTTACTAGCAACTGGTATTAACACATATAGAGTAATCACACCAAAAGAGTTTGCTCTTAGTGGTTGTTTATAACCAACTTGTTCCCCATGCCTAACGATGTTGTCGTATTCAATAGTGGTATCTAAAAATGATTCATTAGTTTGGTAATCTAAATAAAAAGAAAGTACATCTCCCACATAAGATACAGTATCCAGCATCAAAGAACCAAAGGAGGCCTCAGAAAAATCTTGGAATATATCAGGATAATACCTTTTAGTATAGTTTACTAAACTTTCTTTTATGGAGTTGAAATTTCTATCTGTATATCTTATAAGTTTTTTGTCTTCTTTTGTCATAATTAACTAATATCCTCTTTTTGTAATAATAAGTTAGTAGACAAATTTAAATTTGGTATCTCATAAATAATATTAACCGATAAAATATTTGAATTATCTAAATATTCCTGATCAGACCCAGCATTAAATTGCACCTTGAGACCTCTTATAAACGGCATGTATCTTCTCACTTGAGACTCAATTTTTTGCCTCATAGCAGTAATACTATGAATTCTAGGTTCAAACAAAAAATGTCTTAATCCAACGCCAAAATTGGGGTTCATCATTCTTTCACCCGGAGAAGTTAAAAGAAGATTTTTTAAATTTTGTTGTATTTCATCTTTATACTGAGTTACAGCTAGATAAAATCCATATGTGTCGGGATCCCTTTGCAAAGGTACTCTTGGCCCTATACTGCTCATTTGCTTCCTCTTGATATACTAGATACATGTATAAATAGTTAAACGATTAAAATCATACCAGGAATAGGTTTAAAGATAATCTTCGCAATCAACATCTTCGTTTGCTAACTGCGATTGTTCATGCATCATATCTTCCCAGCCATCCAAGAAAAGCAAAACAAGATAGATCATACCAGGTACTGTACTCGGCGGACCAACTGGAGGCAATGGAGGATACATGAGGCCTCCTCCATAGATATGAGCTGAAGGAAGCATCGCGGCCCACATGCCAGGCAACAAGAAAGGAGACGCAAATACTTCTTTCATAGTTTTTTTGGCGTCTTTTAGTGCATCTTCCATATCTTTAATTGTTGTGTTTACGGTCTTTTCCAGCTCCTCTTTCTCTTTCTTGGCATTGATATAGTCTGTTTGGAGGTCCTTGGCTTTATCAATCTCAACTCCTAGTTCATCCCATTTCGTGGCATTTTCTTCACCCAGTTTTTCATACATCAATGGAGTGAGAGGGGTAACTGAAATTACCCAGTCCTCTATCGATTTTGCGTCATCACCCTCTCCCCCTGTGTCGAATACAACATATTTGTCTAATGTTACATCTTCCAGCACGCCTTCACTATTTTCCTCCTGTACAAATCCTGATTCGCTTTCTTCATCTGGGATCTTCATGAACTTCAAAGTGAGATCTATCATCATTGATATTGTTGAAGCCGCTATAGAAATGTTTATTTCAGCCATCTTAAGAGTAGAATCAGCAATCATTTTAGCCGCATTGATCGCAGCCTTTGCAGTATTAATGCCTGATTCGATTAATCCTATAACGGCTTGTTGTATCGCATTGATAGTATCAATAATAAATTTAGCTATTATAATAGCCGGGTCAGTAACCTCAACAAACCCCTTAAGAACCAATAAGGAAGTACGAATTATCATCCATAATATTATTTTCCACATACTTGGTTTTTTTGCTTGAGTGCTAATATCATCCGAATTTAATTGTTTTGATAAAAAGTTGCTTAATTCATCCGGCAAATATGTATAATCTAAAGAATTTTCTATTCCCGTTAAAACTTGAAATAAAGTATTTTTTGTTATATCTAATATATCTGTTGGGTCTGGTACAAATCTTGATAAACTATCACTAGCATACATAAAAGATAAAGACATATATTTCTTCATTGGAAACAAGTATTCGTACATTAATCTAAATTCTGGAGTAGCTTGAAGTTCGTTAACCATTTTTTGAGCTAAATTTTTATAAAAGAACTGATGAAAATTAGTAGTTAAATGTTTTATGGCATCTTTATTTTCATTTTTTCCTAACTCAACAGTTTGAGCAAAAACCATAGAACCCTCTTCAACATAGTCCGCAACAAAGTTCCCAAGAGTCCCTTGGTAAACTGGACCTATACCTCCTCCCAGTGGACCCGGATTCCACGAAATATTCTGTCCTAAACTGTCGTAATAGGCCTGGACCATCTGGTCGTAGAGGCCAACCTTTAAAGTGTCGAAGATATCGGCGGGTTTCAGGTTCTCGGGGCACTCGGGGCCCGGCTTCTCAACTCGATACTCGGTGGGTTGAGCGTCATGGCTACGAGGGTTAGCGGCAACCATATCGATAACTTTGATGCTCGGGAAAAACGGAGCTAATTCAGGAAAATTTTCTGCAAACCATGCATCGCCATCAAGTGTCTCGCACAGGAGCGGTTTTTCAGAGCAGGTGGTGATATTATCTTCTGTATCTATGGGCGGAGGATATCTTTTCTGATGTATTAAATAATTCCAAAATGCGCTGGCGTTTTCAGGGGTCTGCTCAGACACGAGTTGGTAGTAGAGCGGGTCCCCCGGGGGCAAGCTACCGGGCGAGATTGCGCTGAATAAATGTGCATCATTAACATAAATCGATTTTTCGGTATAGTCTTCGTACGTAGAGAATACCCCGGACGAGATGGGGGCGCCACGAGGCTGGGTGATCACCGTCGGGACGTCGTTCCCCGCGTGGATAATCACCGTCTCGGAGGCAGGGGTACTGGGCATAAGAGGGTCGTGGGTCCAGTCGTGGTATGTACTGGGATTGTGCTCGTGGGCCATGGGCCCTTCGAGTGTGTGTGGGGGTACCGGCGTGAGCGTCGGATCCGGGGCGGAGTAGTAGTGCGCGTCGATTCCGGTGAGCGCTTCGCCGAGGATCATGGATGATTCAAGAGCAAGGCGCGTGGGTCGTATAAACTGACACTGATAGAGACAATAGCCCTCCTTTTCACCGCCGGGGCCGGTGAGTTGGTTAAGCCAGGTTTCATAATTTGGCGCGGGGGTCCAGTAAGCCTCAACGCCGGACTGGATCGCCTGTTGGTTCGTAGGGACATGATTGGGGTCGACATAGCCGGTGGACGACATTCCTTCCCCGCCGCGGGACTTACTGTAATAATGATTTAAATAATATCGAAAATCAAATCCACCCCTGTGTGGCCAGTGTAATTGGCCACCGGCAGTCATTTCGACCCAGTTCGCCTGGGCCGGGACGAAGTCATAATCATACTCCTCGCGCGCATCAGTCGCGCCGCCGGTACCGTAGTCGAGAGTATCGTACGACCCTCGACGTGGGCCGATGCCGTTATTGTAGTCGGCCATGGACCACGGGTACCATGGACTAAATAGAAATCCACCCTGGGTGGAAAGGGACCATGTCGTTTCGTTCCATGTGGGATCCATATTGTTATATCTGGCTAATTTAGTCATCGTATGATCATACCAGTTGCCCGATGGGGTCACGCCATTCTCGTCTTTATACGACCAATCCCAGTATTTTCCCGCCGTAACAAGCTGGATAAACTGTTCCTTGGCAGCCCAATAAATTTTGTGCGCATTGGTAACTCTGCGATCAAACTCATAGTTTGCCCAAAGCTGATCGCACTCCGAGACGATATCGGTTGCTTCGGCCATGGCTTGGTTCAATAATTCTTCGCTTTGCCAGATATTGTCCAAGGCCGCGGCATCATACTCCTCGGCCTGCTTCGGTATGTCTGTAGAATTAATTAAATCTTCCCAATATTTATGATCAAAAAGATTATAAGTTGATCGGTTATAAAAACCAAGTTGTTCTAGTGGTATTAATTCTTCGCTGCCCTCAACTGTAAATTTAATAGGGCTTGTTCCAGGAACTGTTGTAATTGCTTTTTCAAGTTCAACAATTGGTATCTGTATTTCGTCACATATTTTGAATCTTTCGATGGGGTAGGGCAACTCGGCGTCCACCTCCGGATCATTTGATTCAACATAATATGGACGATGGCCAAAAAGAGTTTTACTATTTTTCAAGCCATGAGCCGGGATCTTGCATCCGTGCCGCGGAGTCGTGCCGCGGCCGAAGCTGTGTTCCATAAACTCTTTTAGCCCGTATCCATTGGCCATTTCTACGCGGTCGTCTACAGGAAAAGTGGTAGAATAGCTTAGTCTTAAGCCAAATTTTATCTCTTTGAAAAAGGGTGCAAGCCCATACGTATCAAAAATAATTTTCATTGGGGGCGGGGTAGAGTCATTCTCGTTCGGCATGGCCGGCTCGCAGCCGGCCAGGGCCTGGGTCTCCCAGGGATCCTCCGGGGTACCCTCTTCTTCGTAGCACGTGCCCGAGACGATGCCAGCCTCAAAAGTCTTAAGCAATTTTAAAAATACCTCATTATAAAAATGACTCCATACGGACAGTGGTACAAAATCATAAACATAAGCATTAAATATGTTGTTGTTGCGCCATGAATCAAGTTGAAGAAAGAAATCATTCATATAATCGCTGTATTTTGTTGTTAATTGCGCAACCGGGGCGTCACATGGATCAGTGCCCCAGACGCCGCCTTCAGGCTTATATAAATTAACATCAAAATTATCCTTGATTTCGTCTAATTCGGCTTCTGTATAATCAATTACTCTTACGTAAGGTTCTATAGTAACATTACCGAATGTGCCATTAAACAAATTACCAAATTGTGAAGGCCTAAACATTTCTTTGTTGAATGCATCGGCGCCGCCAAGATATGTCCTCATCAAATCATTAATTCTTACAAATTGTTTTTGTTCCGTATCTGGAATATAATAATTTTTAAGCACCCTAGTTTTGTAAGCGTTAATCGCCGGGTCCCAATATGCTGAGTAATCCTCGAAGGCGCCGCCGAAATGATCGTTGCCTAAGCCGCTTTGCTTGTTCCAGAGAGAGTGCTCAACCTCCGTACCGAACTCGTTATGACCAACAGGGTTGTTTAAGAAAGATCCACCAAGAAGTGGACGAGAATAGTTATCAAAGGAATTGGCGCCTCCGTTGCTACCTTGAAAACCCTCTATTTCTGCAGTTACAGCCGCCTGGTTCCCGCCGGCTACTTCACCGTAGTTCAGACCAGTTTGATAATAGTTATAAGGCATAGAATGAAAAAAGTTTTTTGATTTTTTTAGCTTTACTATATCATCGCGCTTATTAAACCCGTACATATTAATGTATTCAGAGGCCTCTTTGGCCGGCCATGAACGGCTGGTCTTAATGACATGGGCGCGAACACGAAAAGGATCACATGTAAAAGAATTCATTCCTAATATTTCGTCATCAGCATCTACAACTTGTTTATTCAAGCAGTCCTCACTCATGGGCCAATGGCCAACAGCACCAAAAAGATCTTGTATGTGTCCAGATCCATAATTCATAGTATAAATGTTCTGCTTGAACCTTACATCAACTACATAATCCGGGATTCCAGCCTGGTGTAAAGAAAAAAACCTCTGTGGATCCTGATGTGGAGTCAATTCTGTGTTAGGATCTATTCCACGTTCAGGTAATATATTTTTTCTGTATTTACTAACAAAGTCCTCATCAGAATTATAAAGTATTTCTAATTCAAGGTCTGTAGAAATAGGCACATAGTTCTCGTTTTTAAAGATATCTCTTATTATACCAGCTATATCATCGCTAGCGGTACCGACCATGTAAGCTAGCGCGCTTCTATCTTTCAATTTATCAGCTAGATCTTCTTCATCATCGGCCCCCATTTCCTTTTTAACTATTTCTTTAGCATATAACGATATTTTCTCTATTTCAGTGTCTTCTTTGATATTATTAACAATAACCTTTGTCATAAAATCAGTTGCAAAAATCTCTCCTATTTCAAAGCTATCCCAAGCAATAATACTTGCTATGCACATTTCTAATGTATAAATTTTTACTATTAATTTTACGATGCCTTCTAATAAAGCAACTCGAACAGAATTTTCTTCTGGAGAGTTTTTAGCATAAACGTCTTTACAAATTGATTTTTTATAAAATTCAATTATGCGCGTTTTTTCTTCCCCTATTCTAAAGAAATCTGTATTTGTGCCTTGGGCCTGAGCGCTGGATAATGTGCCAAATTGATCAAACACATCTTGGCAAACTGGAGGAATATTTTCGCCTAGAGGACTGCTTAACATCTTGTCCCAAAGCTTCTTCATAAAGCCTCTTTCTTGCAAGCGTGACCGCTTAAGTTTAGCGAACATTTGATTAGAATATGCGAATTGTAAAGAACTATAACAATAAGTTGAAAGGATTATTTTAAGAGATTTTCTAAAATCATCAACATCCAAATCTTCAAATTTGCCAGACAAAATTTTATATTTATCATATTTTTCAAAAAACTTATAAGTTAAAAATTGTCCAAATATTTGCGCTCTAATATTTAATGGATCAGTCTGATAGGCGGCGGTGGGGATTTGTGGCGAGTCTGGTGTGCTGCCAGGGGCTTCGACGAGGAGGCCCGATGGAGTATTATCCGGATCAAAATCTTCGAAATTATTTATTATTTCTATTATGGGAGTATCAGTATCATAAATTTCTTTTATTAAATCTTGTATATCTGAATCCAGCTCATCAGCGAAAGTAAAATCGAACAATGCACTTTTTATTGATTCCTCTCCAAATAAAACACCAGGCGGTACATTATATTCTTCGGCACCAACTAATTTTCCTTTTGCTATTCTAAAAGCATCCTTAATAGAAGATAGTTGTTTTAATAAGTTATCTTGACTCATATTCGGAACATTTTGATAAATTAAACTATCATTTCTCATCGACACTTCTAGGGCTTCGATCAGTGAAGTTATATTTCCTATGCCTGCCGTTTCGCCGGCTTCTCCCAGATTTTCTCCAGCTAAGCCCTTGGCAGTGAAGGCCTTAAATATTTCTTGCATCGTCTCGTTAGCATTAATGGTAGTAGTGCCCTCCGGGCCAGCGATAGATTTAGCAGCCAACTTTGTAAGAGGGAGATCATATTTAAGAATATTAGGATTAAAATTCTTATCAAGCGTCAGCCTTTTCGCCTCCTCAAAAGTCTGGTGGTCGAAGGCTTCTTCGTTAATGTATCCCAACATTTGTGGAAAATTATTGGTATCTGAAAGATAGGCGAATAATTCACGATTGACTGGGTCCTTGTTTGCGCTAAAATGTGATATCATCGCTGCAGGTTCTGCAAAAAGAGGGCTTCCAGGATCCATGTATGCTTGATCAAAAACCACGTATAGAGGTTTATAACGGGCGTCCGCTGTGCTGGGGCCAGACAAACCAAGAATAACCCCGTCAGCAAACGCACCAGGGAAATTAGGATATAATGTTCCTATTCTTTCGTCCGTAAGACCAATTGCCTCACCAAGTGTTAATTCCATAAAAGCCCATAAAAGCTTCGCCGGGGATTTATTTTTGATCCACCACGCGCTGACGTCCGAGTGGTCATCGGCGCCACCCACATGTTCTCCGTCGCCTCTACGGAATATGTCAGCCAGCTGGTTAGTAACCAGTGAATAATAACCAGGTGACATATTTGCAAGGTTATAATAGTCCTCACCCGGGAGGCCTCCGGTATCAATTATGCCGGAGGGGCTCCAGTCCTCTCGGTCTTTGAGAGAGATTGGTTCATAGTCGGGCGAGCTGGTGGTTCCGGTGAAGTATTCCATTTCCTTTTCGAACTGGATGTATTCCTCCGTGGCCGGCAAGCCAGTATAACTCTTATACATATTTGACCAAACGTATGGATTTTTGTGTATGGACTTTAATGTACTATTAAGTGAGTGAACTTTTTTTGCATTTTCCCAGGCTAGCTCGGTGTTTGGCCATGGTACGGGAGGGGCAATAAAACCATTGAGACTGGGGCCCCCTGATGGCGGTTTGTCCTCGGTTAAACCAGAAATTTTAGGAGCCATCAAATGATCTTTTTCAAAAAGCATTTCAGACAAATATTTTGGTTTTACGTCTTGTACAAAATCTTCGTTTATTAATATACGAAGTTTATCTACGATAGGGCCACCGTACTCTCCACCCACAGGGTCAGCCCAAAATAATTTAATAAAATCTGTCAGATTAAGGGCGCCGATGAAGGGTGTGTCCGCGGGAGCTTTGAAGATGGCCGCGGCTACGAGGTCACCTCCTGGCTGGCCATTCTCGCCCAGCGGTTCATCGGAGAGGGCTCTAGTGACAAGCTTTTGTGCAAGCGAAAGTTTGCTAGTAACTCCAGGGATCCCCGTGCCTAAACCCCACTTAGCTTTTGAATAAAAATTCGGATTTGCCAACAAACGAAGAAAAGTAGTTGGTTTAAAATATTCATGCTCAAAAATATTAGAGGGCCAAGCTTCGATGGAATCCCAAACCCTATTAAATTGCAGGTTCTCTTTTGTTTCTGCATCAGATAAATATTCGTCATCCATCCCGTCATCGCCGGGTCGGTATCCACCAAAACAAATGTTGTTTATACCATAAATAATAGGATATGTTGGAATATCTTTTAAGCTTTTCATCTCTTCATAACCGGGATTTCCGATAAAGGCAATTGCCTTTTTTTTGTATGGTTTGCCAATTGAGCTTTTAAACAGCTCGTGGGCCTTTTTTAAATCATCCGGATTTGTTACAGCCATCATTGCGCGAGAAGGTACAGCAAAATGTCTTAAAGCAATCATATCTTGGATTAATGAACCTTTAACACTATCTAGTATATTATCGGTTATCAGTTCCATGGTGTGTTGTACACCAGGAGGAATTGAAAAGGCGCCGGGAATATCACAGATATCAGGAATAGCATTTAAAGATTTTCCAATTCCTTGATTATTATTCGGAAACAATATTGGTGCATATAGCATAACTTTGTTTTTTAAATCTTCTAAATCTTGATCAATCTGCTTCTGGGCTTCCTTTTCAGTTAAGCCAGCTTTTTGCAATTGTGCAGCTTTACCGTCCCTATCATAAAAAGCAGTGCAAACATCATCAAGCATAGCAGTAGTAGGAGAAAGTGTGTCGCACATATCATCTAACCCAGGAAAATCTGGAGATTCTGCTATGCTCAAAAACAAGTTTTTGATATCAAGCATCGACCAATGTTTCGGTTTACCAGCCTTTCTAGCAGCGTCTTCTTCGTTGTAGCCCTCATTTATAAAAGATTCTTTAATTTCTGCTGTTCTTTTATCTGCGCCGTCCCGGGCTAGCATCATAATATTATATAAAGTTTGCTCTGATGCCTCTCCTTTTAATAAAGAACATAGCTGACTTAATGAAAGTGTATCTAGTATGTTATCCATTAAGTCAGCTAGAACCGAGAATGGCATGGGGCCACCGATTGGGCCATCAGACATGATTGCGTCAAGTGATGGAATTCTTAATGGAGGTCGGCCTGAAGGATAAGGCTGATTAGCCGGGCCGGAGTCATCATCGATTTCTTCAATACAGTTTCTAAGTGCCTCTTTAATTATTATATTGAGAATTTGTCCCAATAAAACAACAACTAAAGTTAAAATCGTTTCTAATAGTCTTGCGCCATAGTCGCCCATATGGCTAACTGTTGGTAAATTATCAGGAAAACCAAATGTTGGCCATGCAAAAGAAAATTGTCTTTTGAGGCCTTCGACAAAGTTATCCCACCAATCTTCTCCGCTGTCGCCGAAGGGATCACGCAGCAGATCTTCGAGTCCGTCTAACATTGGGCCCACGAGCATCACACATATTTCTTGTATGTCTATTACAAGCTTTATACTTTCTAGAAACTGTTTAGCTAATTCTTCAGACATCAAGTCTTTTACGCATGCGTCAAAGTCTTCTGCGTCCTTGCACTCTTCAGCTCCAGGACCTGCGTATTTGCCCGGGGGCCGGTGTCCGGTTATAATTTCATGAAATTTAGATTCTACAGCTTGTTTGCCGACGACATACGGGACTGAATTATCATAATATTTTTTTATTTGGCTTTCTTTTGGTTTTAAATAACCATCGTATACCAACAAAGCTTCTGTTTCTTTATTAGAATATCCTAAATCCAACATCCTCTTTTTTTCAGTATTTATCTCTCTAATCGTGTACACGTTTGGAGTGGATAAATTGTGTCCATAAGCTATATCAAATAATTCGTCATCAACGTATAATTCTGCAAATCCTGAAGATATATCAGGATTCCAATTTTCTGCAGCAATAGCGTTTACTCGGCCAGCCGGGACTAGTTGTACAGGAACTTTCTTTACTTCTATCCGCTTTACAACAGAGATTGCTTCCAAGGTTAACCAACTTAGTCGGTCGACGGGGATCCCGGCTGCATCGACGATGGCGCCGTCCTCATCCACATCACCAGCGGCATCGAACTTTTTATAAAGAAGAGCCATATAAGAAGCAATTGGGGCTCTTGCAAACATCTTTTTTATATCTAAAACAGTCTTGTCAAGAGGCGGCGCCGTCTTGCTAAGGGCGTCTAAAAGAGGCCCATAATTATCAGGATCATTCATGGCCTGCTGATAAAGAGCCTTGGCCATCTCATCAACACCGAGAGCCAATATTATTTCAATAAGTATCGCCTCACAAATCGCTTCAGCAGTAAGAGGTATACCTAGCTTTGCCTGGATACAGGCTATAAGTAATTGAATAATGCCCTCTATATCAAGAGTGTTCAATAAAACGTTATAAAGACGTGAAAGTTGCTGAGATACCCCTCCGGATGATGATTTACCATCAAGATTTTCCGATTCAGCAGCCTTACTTTCTAACATTTTCCTGGTCATTTCAGGATCGCTCGCCGGCGTAGACTTTTTAAATTTTCTATAATATTCTTTTCTGCATCCAGGATTAGTATATATTCTCTCCATTATTATTCGTTGTTCGTAGCCTGAGACGTTACCGGCCTTGTCCAAAGTTTTAATAAGCTCTTCACAACTTAAGTTATTTATATTATCAGCCTTGGGTAGTCTAGGATGTGCTGAAATAGCTATCGGCGGCACTGAATATCTTAATAAATAATCTTGCCAGGCTTTTGGTGTGGCTTCATCGTTTCCTTCTAACGATTTATATCCACTTAATATACTAGAATGTGATAAAAGGTAGTGAAGAGCCATTGACGGGTACACACCTTCTAAATTTTGTCGAAGAAGAGGAATTCCGATTCGTAAAGGAACGGCGCTTCTTGGGATAGTATCCGTCTTATATTCATCTTCAGTTATATAAGGATCATGATAGAATAATTTAAAATGACCAGTCAATTCGCCTTCTTCTGTTTCGCCGAGATTCTTTAAAACTTTTGGATCAGGAGAAAATAAGATATAAGAAATGGTTAATCTCACATCAGAGCCTACGAGGCCATTGTCCCTTATCCCAATTTCGACTACATGATCTGGATCATCTGGATTAGAATTAGAAGATAGTATCAAAGCTCCGGCTTCGCTAATTAGCTTAGATATATAATCATTTTTTGTTGTTCGTGGATAAACCTGATTTTTAAAGAAATTTGATAACAATACTGGAAAGCCGCCGGCGGTGGATGCTCCTCCGATAAGCGACTGGCCTGGACGTGCGCTGCCTCCCGAATGAACAGTAGTCTTAGAATCGAACAAAAAGTCCTCAATGATTTTCATGTTGAACTGTTGTCCAGCGGCGTCTTTCATCCAAGGTTGATTAGCCTTTATTGCCTGCGTTTTCTTTTTTATTCCAGTTAAGCTATTTGTCAAATCACTGCAAATTTTGCCCATTTCTTTTGCTAAAAACTGAAACGAAAAGCTTCGGCCTCCTGCGAAATCTGTATCGTCAAAGTCATTAAAATAAGGTTTTCTTGTCTCAGGAAGAGCATCGATGTAGCTTGCCCGAATCGCGAATAAAACATTCTGGTTATTTGGATTTGTTGTATTGATATTTACATGAGATGCCGCTGTAACAAAGAAACTTCTTTTTAACCGCTGTATTAAGGGATTGCTTTCTATCTCGTCCATATCTTTGCCAAAATGCTTAAGCAAGGCTTCCCAAGCCTTATCTTTGGCAAGATCAATCGATTGTGCTGAAGCATAAAGCTTTTTTTGCTCTAGAGTGTCGCCTGCTGTTTCGTTAGGTAAGGCGATGGCGTCGCGCTCAGACATTCTAGGTGATTGGCCTACAACAAAATAAAAGTATCCTTCAGAATATCGCAAAGACGGATTATTTATTATTGCTGTGTGGTCAACAACATAATTCTTTTTTTCAGTTTGTTTATGATTTTGTTTTATAAAACTATAATAAGAAAGCGCTACTTGGCCGGGAAGTAAAGTTAACCAATTTTTGTTATCTTGTGGATTAATTTTGCCCAGAGCAGGTGGCAAGTTCTTAGTTACCTCAGCAATTGATTCTTCAGAAACCACGATGTTATCAGAGATAGGTGGATCCAGAGCCGATCGTTCTATATTATCTGTTCCTATCTCCTTAGAATCCTGTTTTATTCTTAAATACTCTGGCCTAGTATACAAAAAACGCTGCACGCGGCGTTTGTGAGCCGGGTCGTTCCAGCCATAGTCCCCCGATTTATAAAAATCATCAAGCTTGTTATGCCAAGAGCTATTCGTTACAGCTATGTCAGAGTCGAGGGTCAGGGGATCAAATTCATCTATTATGAAGCCAACCCATACCCCAGTTTTACTGTTAATTATCTCAGTTACAATTACTCCAAGACCATGTGGTAATTCAATGCCATTTGCAAGTTGTGAAGCATTTGATCCTGGCTTAAAAAAATCTCCATCCATGGTCAGATATCTAAAATTCTCGTCATTCCAGTCTTTTACTTCTTTTGGATCGCTTTCATGATTAGTTTCGTCCCATGGAGAATAACGTACCGGTAAATAATATCCACCCGGCCCCGCGTCGGGGTAGTCGAGATCTGATTTTGTTTCATCCAGCATGAAGGCGATATAGTGTGTTGACGTAGGCCGTAAATTTTCAAATTGAGATTCTAGACTCTTGTCACTAGCAATTGTCCATGGAGATAAAGCGCTGACTTCGTCAGGAGGAGGGCTAATTTCATGTTTAGTCGAGAAAGATAAGCCCATCAATGACAAATATTCACCTGCCGCCTTTACTACTGCATCAGCTTTATTAGAAAGATCAGCACCGTCGAAATTAAGATTTATAGCGGTCAAGAGTTGCGGATCTGTATTGTATAAGGGACTGTTTTGTAAAACTTTGACATCTTGGAGGAGATTATCAACTATATCTGCGCAATAGTCCTCATGCCACCATTCGCTATTAATTTTGTCTTGTTCAGGCCAGGCGGCGTTGCTAAAAACCTCACCGTTTACGAGCGGGGCGCCGTCCCAGTTGATTTTTTGTGTATGATATTTCTTGATTGTAGCATTAATTTGTATTAAAAAACCTAATCCTGACTCATAATGAGCTAGTTGCTCAGCTTGAACATCCTCAACAAGAATTAAATCACTAAAATTTGGAGCAGTTACACTTTCTCCACTATACCCATAATCAAAATCGTCGGGCAGCAACCATTGAAACATTTTCTGCCACATCGGTATTGCAACGTCGGCCCACTTTTTTACGGCACTCTGAACTTCTTTTAACTTATTTTTACTTATCTCAAGTTGCATCTTTTTACCTTTTTAATTTACCTTGTTAAGAGGACTTAAAATATATTTAGGACCACTTGGTGACAAGTAGTTTGCTCTCATGCCGGCGCCATTTGAAGTACTAGACATAAAAGACAATTCAGTATTAAGCATGGTTTCAACATCACATTGTATATTACTGATCATGCATTCCTCTGAAGGCAACGTTTCAAGCGCAAAAAATGGTGATCTGTGATTATGTTGCATCACAGCTTTATTAAATTTTGCTTGATAATGTATTTGAGCTTGAACAATGTTTTGTAATTTTTCAACATATTTTATTATATTGCTCAATGCCCTAATTAGATTATCGCCCAAAACCATGGGTTGTAGTTTGCTATCTTCGTTCATTGATATTATTTCTATACCATGCTTGCCACTAACCTCGCCACCTTGAGAATTGAATTTATCTGTTCCTGTGACCAGTTTTAAGCTCTCCCTTCCAATAACTCTGATATTATCGGCTTTTATGGCTATAGCTGATTTTCCCCCATACTTACCTATATTTTCTTCATCCGGGGCTCCTGCATCTGGCTTTTTTGGCCCGAATTCTCCGCCAATCCCAAAATTTTTGTCAACATCTGTTTTTTGTGAAATATAGATTCTTGCTGCATCAAGATAAAAATTAGGGTTAGTTTCTACCCTTACCGTAGTTTTGTTCCCATCTTCAAGTTCAATTTCTTCTACCTCCTGCGGGCAATAGCCCCCTAGTCCTGCAACTATATCTATAGCGTCACATTGAGTGTGCCCCCTCCCACCATTACCTGTATGGGGGGCTCCTGTGCGATCATTGCCAATAACAATAAAAGCATTGTTATCTAGACCTTCACCAACTATATTTTCTGATGGCACTGTAAGCCTTCTAACCATTGCCTGTTTTCTTACCCCTCCGAATATTCCCCCATAATCTTCTGCTTCGTCATCGGATAAGCTAGCAAGAATTCGTTTAGATTCGTCTGTCAAACCACAATAATCTCTAGCTTTTTTACTTATTTTTGACATAAATTACTTCTCCTCTATTTCTTCCCAAGTTATTATTGGGCCTCCGGCATAATATTGAAAATGCATGTGTTTATCAACCGAAGTTACAGGCCATGAAATAGCGTTTATTCTAGCAACTATATCAGGAATACCATATATAGCCGCTATTCTTCTTTGTTCGGCAGGAGTCCAAGTTTGTTTGCCTCCTACAAATCTTTTTCTTAAGAAAAAAGAATTTCCCCACTTCATGCCGCTTCTTTCACAAAAAGTTAGCAACCATACAACAGGATTCGCTCCAGGCGGGACGATTAATTGTCCTTCAGCTTCTTTTATATCTTTGTTATAACTTGCTTTTTTTTCACCGATGCCGGAGGGGCCGGCATATGAATCGGGTGCGCCTGACCAATTTTCTATTAATCTTGGATCTGGTGGTACCAATCTTGGTTCAGGCATTATAAAACCACCATCAGCCTCAACAGGCTTCTTCGCTTTATGTGGCATACCTAGGTCTTCCAAGGCGTCGCCGACGCCGGCGGGCGGTTCAAATTCCGGCACTGCTAGTTCTCCGTGACCTTCGGCGAGGGTGATGTCAGACATATTTTGATCATAATAAAATCCAGATTCATATGCGTTATCTAAATATCGTGATCCAATTCCTGCAGAAGTGACAATAGCAAAAGGAGATTCGCTCATTGTATTTGGGCTGGTGTATAATACACCTAAATCATAAAGTTCTTGTGCAGATGTTTCAACAAAACCCGGAGTCCACATTCCAGTAAAAACACTATATACTGGTTTTCCATCACCGCTATAACCAGCCAATGGTGGGTCCACATTTATTGATAATCCAAATGAATCAATTGACATTCCATTGTTATACGCAGAAACACCAGGATTACCAATAACACCTTTGATGCCGGAAGTGATTGTAAATGGTATATAATTTGATATATTGCATGCGGCCTCCCACGACTCTCTTATTTTTTCTGCTATGCATGACCAAACAAGCGGACTTTCTTTATAAACTGGATTGATTTTTGCCCTAGCTCTATATGTAAATCTTTTTGTTTTGTATCCAACAGCCTCGGTGTCGATGTTAGTCACTAAATCTGTATATTTTTTATCTGAACCCATAGACTCCTTCAGAGGTTTAGTTTTTGGATTCCATGAAAGCATGGTTTTTAGTTCTTTGAAAGTTGAAACAACTTTTATATTATTACCAGCACATGATTGTTCAGAAAATCTAGAATATTTAGCTGATCGGCTTGGTACCATAGTTCTTATTTCTTCCAAGGTTACTGGTGGTGGATCACAATCCGGATTAGGGGCTGTGGCAGGCACCGGTTCTGCAGCTTCAATTAACTCATCTAAATCATCTTTAATCTTTTTTAAAGCTCTTTCGCGGGCGACATTATACATAATATTTGCATATGCGCCGCGGGATGCGCCGTCGTCGATGTCTCCGTCAGTTACAAAAAAATCGCGCCTGCCAGCATCAGATGGCATCACTAGTTTTGTTGGGCCCTCTGCAAGCTTCTTTGCTGCCTTTTTCATATCATACTTGTCAGTAGTACCAACATAACCCCTAAACATCCCGCCAAAATTATCTTTATAATCATCAAACCAACTTTCATTTTTATTATTTGCTGCAGCATCATCACATTCTTCACTAATATTAAAAGGATCCTTATTCAAATAATTTTGAAGTTCTTTTTTGACATTTTTAATTTTAGCAATGTTTAATTCATGTTGAAGTAACACAAAATAATAAAAATAATTTTCTAAATCTGCTATGTAGTTTTGGAAGTGTGCTGCGATGCTCGACTCATAACTTACACCGCCGGCTCCCGTACAATAGTCTTGTGTTTTTGGATCTGTGCAAAAACTTTTAGTTTGTAGAGAATTTAATACGTTATTTGCAAAAGTATTTATTTTAACTTTTAGACCTTGCATTTCTTTTTCATATTTATTTGCGTTGCCTTCAGATGGCTTAGATGCCATGGCGCCGGCGTGGTCTGGCACAAAATCATTAACTGGGGTCTGAGAAGAGTTAGAGTCAGAAGTAACCAAAGTATCCGGGGCAAGAACAAAATCATCTTTCATAACAAAAGCATATGCTGCTTTTTTAGTCGTATCGCTAGTAATTGATGAAGGCTCTTTTGGCAATACATGCATATTAATTACCGCCTTGATGTCTGCAGCAACTTCTATTTTTTGTAATGGTGTGTTGGGAGCGACTTTTAAAGAGAATTTTTTGTCACCGTGGGAGCTGGCAGCCTTAATAGAGTTATCATATGAATCGATGTGTCCTAATTTATTAAAAAAGCTTCGTCCATGAGTAGAATTCTTTTCTGTAATATAATTAAATTCAAAGTATTCAGAACCTTCAGCCCTGAAAATTAAATAATCTTCGTATATTGAATAGGCAGGCATCTTAGAAAAATTATAAATTTCTAACATATCTTTTGAACTCTCAACATAATCAATTCTATTAATAGGTACAGATTTAAAACTATTCTCAGCATTGTTGTGTACTGTGCTGTATGTCGTAAATTTAATTATAGATGCTAAATTTATAGCCCCCATGCCGTCGGCCAAAATAGATATATAATTAATATTGTCAAAAGCGTATTTACCTAAATAATTTTTAATTATATCAAGTACTTCAATATGAAAGCTCCCAAATAACCCACCAGTGAATGATCCATCAAAAGTAACAGTTTCTCTTTCTCTTAAATGAGTTTTTTGCAAAACATTGCTAGTTAAAATTTCGTCATCTGTAAAAACGCCTTCATCAATAAGTATTTTTCCAGCAGGGAGGCCTCTTAAATATTCCTTAACAGTACTGAAAACTTCAGATTTTGTAATCTTGGTTCTTATTACTGCAGGTGATTCTTTGTGCGCGGTGCCAACGGTGTAGCCGGCTTTTTTACCCACAGACATTTTTTTTGTCCTAGTAACATCATTTGACTTTGTTCCAAATCCTCTAGAATAAGACATTTCAGGTATAACTAAAATAAAATTTCTTCTATCTTTAATCATATCTTTAATTGCAGGAGCAATTTTTTCTCTAAAATCGTTCCCCTTGGTTTCAGCTAAATCGATTGACTCTCCAACTTTTGTATCTGGTCCATTAACCCATGCATGGCCGAAGCCCGCGCGGTCGTGAAAATAATATTTTAATTCTATCGGCAACGTGACGTCTAAGGTCATGGGGGCGTATATAATAGTTTCCCTCCCTAGACTGATAGGACGATCTACTAAATCTAAATAACCGTTGTTTCTTAAGTGGCCAACCCAAATAAACGCATCGTCCTTTCCAGGAGCAGGACCAGGTACATCATATTTAAAAGATTTTTTTGCACCTTGGATTCCCGATAAAGCATTATTAAAATGATATTTTGTTTGTGGAGTACCGTTGCCGTATAAACCGGTTTTAATTCTTGTTTTATATTTTTCTATTATAGGGTATGCTATAGCCGGCTCTTTTTCTGTTTCACCTCGCAAATATTCAGGGGGAGGGCCGGAAACGTCTCTGTTAGACTTACAGGGTTTTGCAAATTGAATACTGGGATGAGGCATATCAACGAGTGCCTCCCTAAGTAACGCTTTCCGTGAAAGACCAACTATCCAACCTGCCTGGCGGCCGTCGGATGGAGAAGTATTTTTTCCTCGAAGATTAACCAAAATCTGATCGCCAACCTGAATAGCATAAGTGTCTGCGAGACCAGTGGTCTTCTGTGTCGAGCGCTCATGATATTCTCCATGAGCACATATACGAATAAAATCCTCCTTATCCATGGGCCAATTTAGCCCCGTATCAAACTCTGGTATTCTGGCCAGTAATCTTATTCTTTCTCTTCTCTCAGTTGGTTTAGAAACCGTCTTGTTTACGAACCAAGTGTCTGCATTGACCACTGTTGTTTGCACGCCTTTGGTCGAAACTCCTTTCTCTGAATTAGGTCCGTTAAAAATATGTAATACAGTAGCTATATAAGGAATTCCATTATTCACAATGTCAGTGTAACCATACTCCCTTTCAAGCATGGTCTTTAATAAAGTTGGCACTACCTTAGTACGGTTTAGATGCATCCGTCCTTCATGAAGTTGCTGATTGCCAAAATTTTGGTCACCATCATCATCTTTTACAGATCCAGCCCACTTAACTATTCCACCATCTCCCATATATTTAATCCTCGATATTATTTTCGTTTTCGTTAATTAAATCATATATTTCTGATTTCTCCATTTGAGACAGATCAACAGAAGTATGTTCTTTTTTTGAAATTAAAGAAGCTAACTTAACGAGTTGTTCATTAGATCTCTGTAAGGTTTCTAAATATTTAGCTGCGACGGGGCCAGAATGCTGATGTTTTGTTTCATCTGCTTTAAGAATTTTCATCAGCTCTATTAAAAGAGAAGAAGCCAAAGCTCTATCTTTCCTAATATTGTCTGCAGCTTCTTCAACAAATTCTTGTGAATTTAAATGTTTCCTTTTTCCCATTCTTTTTTGAAAATCCTATATCTTTTTCTTATTCTATTGAGGTTATTAACAATTTGTTTTGTGTTAAGTCCAGTAATTTCCCTCATATACAAATAAATAGCCTTTTTATTAAAAATTTCTATATCGTTTGTGCTGTTAAAGAGTATTCTTATTGCTTCTAACACTTTCTTTTCTGTTTCTTTTAATTTAAGATTTTCCCAGGTATCCATTTCTTTGTACAGGTGCTCCCAAAATTCCTGTTGCTCCCTGTTATGTTCATACGTGTGTTGTACAACAAGATGTTCCAATTGGACTTCATTATTTAAATCTTCATATTGTACGTCTCTTCTTAATTTTTTTGAATTTTGTTTAACCTTGTGGATAAACCAATTTTTAGTTATGACACTAAAATAAGAAAAAGCCTTAGAATTCCTACTAGTATCATATTTGTCAAGTATTGTTATTAGCCAAAGTTTGCAGTCATCTTTGAGATAATCAATATTAGGCAAATTATTAAATTTATAGGTATAAACTATTTTATCGACCATTTCATCGAAGGCCGGACCTATATAAGAAATATATAATTCTGACCTTACCGATCTATCGTCTGTTATAGCATATTTGACAATTGCATTCTCATGCACTTTTGTAAAATAGTTATTCTTCTTGCGGGGGCGGCGAGTTTTCTTCGTCATGTTCTAATTCCGTTACTTCTACATCAAAATATTCTTCTTGTATATCAACAAAATCGTTAACCAAGTCTCTTGACTTAACAATAAGATTTTGTAAGTATTCATCTCCGTAATACATTTCTAGAGCATGAATATTTTCTAATTCATCTAGAAAATCTTCGTTTTTTTGCAAAAGTATAATCATATCATTTTCTAGATTATTAACTCTCAACAGACAAACACCACTATACCAAACAAGCATTAAATTAATAATGATGCTAAGATATAAAAAGAAAGGAACGATGCCTGTAACAAACATCAGCAATATACCATTTAATATTATTGAAAATAATAAAACATATTTATTCATCTGGGTGAAAAAATTCATTTCTTAATTTCTCTTTTTCCTGTTCAAGTTCTTTTCCAAATTCTTCTATGCTGTGCTTAACTAAGTCGCCCACTTTGCTCTTTTTTTCTTGTATATTTAAGCTAAATTTAGATGGCAAACGTTTAAGCGTGCCAGGAGTTTCACAGGCATCACAGTCTGTTTTTTTATCACCAATTGAATGATAAATAGTAATAATATTATTACACTGTGCACACTTATAGCTATATTTGGGCACGGTTAATTACTCTGACCCGTCATCTATGGGATATTCATCAGAATCATTATCAAGTTTTACCACCGGTGGGTTCATAATATATAATTCTTCTTTATCATCAATTTTTAAATCGAACCCTCTTAAAACTGGTACAATATCGCTTTGGTCCATTAATGAATTTTGTAGAGCTAGCATAACAGCTCCAACTGCCTCATTTGATAATTTTAACATATTTTTCTCCTTAATTTTGAATAAGACCAGTCATGCTGTCTTTCATGATAATATATTTTAATATCTTCAATATCTTTTCCAGTAAAATCTCTTTCTAAATAATCAGTTCCAATAATTCTATAATCTGGTGATATATCCAATAATAAATTTTTCAATTCTTTCTCTGTTTTATAATACACTACTTCATCAATATATTTAATGCCTTTTAATATTGTCTCTCTTTCTTTTAAAGAATGTATAGGCTTATGTTTATGAGATCTTTCGAGTGAAGGGTCCTCGTGAAGCGCAATAATTAAATGATTACAAATAGTTTTAGCATCTTCAAACATTAAAATATACCCCGGATGCAGTAAATCAAAACAACCAGCTATAAAGCCTGTAATTTTCTTTTCAGTCATTTTATATTTTCTACTTCTTTTTTCATGTATTCCACAAAATCATATTTTGGATTCCATCCTAAGATATTTCTTATTTTGTTGATATCAGCTAAAGTTACTTCAGCTTCTCCAGAGCGCGGCGCAATAAAATTATACTTTCCTCCAATTATTTTAGCCAACTCCAAAACAGAATAGTTAACCCCGCTTCCAACATTAAAGACTTCTCCAAATGCTTCTTCATTTTGTGTGGCCGCGGCCAATATATTTGCTTCCACTACATCCAAAACATGAGTAAAGTCTCTTCTTTGGTGGCCGGTACCAACAATTGTCATTGATTTTTTATTTGCAAATTGTTTCAAGAATAAACCCACTACTGGAGCGTACTGTCCTCTTAGTGGTTGGCGTGGTCCATAAACATTAAAATATCTAAATGTGATAGTTTTTAATCCAAACAGGTTATTGTACATAACACACAAATCTTCTCCTGCGCACTTTGTAACAGAATAAGGATTTAAGCAATCTTTAGGCATGGTTTCTGTTAAGGGAGGCTTGTTTTTTAATCCGTAACCAGAAGAAGTAGAAGAATATATTACTTTTTTTATTTTATGTATGCGCGCGGCTTGTAAAACATTACAGGTACCCACTACATTGACTTCTGCAGCACGAGATGGATTTAAAATGGTTGGTTGGATACGTGATTCAGCAGCTAAATGAAATACTATATCTGCATTCTCAAAAATTGGAAGGATGGTTTCATAATCACAAATATCAACTTTGTGATTATGTGCTTTATCATTAAAAAAGAATTGTTCATTGCATTCTGCAGATAAATTATCTATCACAGCGACTTCCCATTTCTCTTTTATTAATTTATCTACCAAGTGACTTCCTATAAAACCATTGCCGCCTGTTACTACTGCTTTCATTTTTTAATCTCCTTATTTTTTTGTAGAGCGTAATATGTGTGAAGGAATATTAGTAATGCCCATTCCCATAGAATGTTCATAGACCAACCCGGGTCGGGCAGGATTAAAAGCAATATTAAGTTTTTTTCTCACTTCTGTTTCTAATTTTTCTCTTTCCTTAACCAAGTTTTCAGCAGAGATATAATCAGTCCACACATATGATATATAACCACCCTCCGGGTCGCCCTTATAATAATCCTGGTCTACACAATAATCTAATTGTGCTTGATGTAATCTATCTCCCGTTCGTTTACTAGTATAAGTATAATGTGTTCCGTTAAAAACAGCGTTATCGAAATAGGGAGATCCTGGGTAAGTTGTAATAATTGTACAATCAAAATCGTCAGGTTTTACTTCTAAAAGCCAATTTTTTGTATTTTCAATAGTTTCTATACTTTCGCCGGCGTGGCCAATTGACATAAGAGCTTTAACTTTTAAGCCATGTTTTTTGCCAATTTCTACACATCTTGTATTGTCATCTCTAGTTGCTCGTTTATTAATATTTTTTAATATTCTTTCGTCACCAGATTCAAAACCGGTCAACAACCACCTGAATCCAGCGCTATACATTGCCTCTGCTTGTTCATCATTAAAAAGTTCTGCTTTAATAAAACCCCTCAACTTGAATTCAGTATTATATTTTTTTTGTAACTTGGTGATTTGTCTCATTAAATGAACCATTTCTTTATTTACATTTAATTCATCATCATATAACATAAACCCTTTCATGTTATATGTTAGGTAGAGGTACTCAATTTCGTTTATAACAGACTGAGTTGTCCGTGTTCTAATTTTTCGAAGAAATGGTGAACTTCTACCAGAACAAAATGTACACTGAAAAGGACACCCTAATTGTGCGATTAAACTTATAGATCTTTCGTTTTCAATATAATATTTGTATGAGTCAACATCAACCAAATGCCTCGCGGGTAGAGGCATGCTAGTAAGAATTTTATTACTTAAAAATAATGGTGAGTCTTTGTCATCTGCGTCAATAATGCCCTTGTCTATTTTAAGAGCTTCAAAAATAGCTAATTCTCCGTCTCCGCATACTAGAACATCAAAAGTATCTATAAGTGTCTTAATATCATTTGTTGCTCTGCAGCTTCCAATAAAATTTTTCTTTTTTTCATTTTTTGAAGCGGAGTTCATTAAAGTAACATGAGGCCCACCAAGTATTGTTTTACAAACTTTATCTTTATAAACAGCATCAATATGCTTTGCTATTTTAACTGCAAACGGTATTTGTGGTGTAGTTGCAGTAACACCTATAATAGTGGTGCTATCATCTAATTTTAAATAATCATCTAAAACATCCAAATAATTTTTTACTGCGCTTAAATCAATAAAATCAACATCGTATCCTTGTTCTTCTAAAACGGCAGCAACTTTTAAGATGCCCAAGTGCATGAAAACACGCTCGTCTAATAAAAATGGTGATGGAGGTGTTATAAGGCATATACGCTCTTTCATATCTATTTTTCTATTTGTATTATTCATTTTCTGTGCTTATTGCACCCTCGATATCAAGCCAGTCATAGCACTCTCTTACTTCCATATTCTTTTTCCAGGCGGCCCTCATAATTGTGGGCTCGACTCCGAGATCTTCATACAGTTTAATAAAAGCATTAAGATCTTTTGGAAAACATTTACCACCGAAGCCCAAATAACCATCGTGGCCGGGAACACTTATATGAGAATTGCCGATACGGCCATCCGAAATAAAACCCTCCATGGCATGTTGCCAATCGATCTCAAGAACCTGGGCTGCTTGAAACATTTCGTTCATAAAAGACACTTTTGTGGCGAAAAAACAATTTGCCATATATTTTATAAATTGTGCAGTTTTTAAATCAGTTTTGATAATTCTTGTGAACGGAAACCGTATCTTAAATAGCTCTTCGACTTCATCTAAGTCTTTTTCGTGACCACCAATTACTATTCGATTTGAATTGATAAAATCAAGGCGCGAAGAGCGTTCAGTTAAAAATTCGGGGCTGAACACGATCCTCAATTCAGGACTTTCTTTTATGATAGATTCTAAGCTAGTTGGAGTAACTGTAGATTTAATAATAAATATTTGGTCTCTCCTAGTAGCTATTTTTTTTATATCGGAAAAAACGTCCCTGATAATTGAAAGATCAATTTCGCCAGTCTCAAGCTTCATTGGTGTTGGGACACAAACAAATATAAAATCGCTTTTGTGCATAACTTCAGTAATAGTGTGGGTTCTTCGCCTTTCATCTAGATCATATACAAATACATTTGCGTCTAATGCGAAGCCGGCCGATATAGCAGAGCCTACAAACCCATTGCCAATAACACCTATGTTTTTTTTCGTCGTTCTCTTACTCATCTATTTTATTCCGCTTCTTCCAAAAGTCTAGAACTTCTTTGACTACGTCGTCAACATTTTTTTTTGGCTGCCAGCCCAAAAGTTTCTTAATTTTATCAGAATTGGGTATTTTTTCTGGCGCCTCGGCAAATAATTCTCCGTGTATATGCTTTGGATCTACGTGAACTATTTTAGACGAAGAGTTGGCTAATTTTTTTACTCTCTTGGCCAAATAAAGAATAGATTTTTCATTCATTTCGTTTCCAATGTTCCATTCTTGGTTCCATAAGTGCTCTGGAGCCTTTGAGACAAGATATATCCCGTCAATTATATCTTTTGCCCACGTAAACGCTCTTATTTGCTCACCTGAATAGTATACCGTTATTTCTTGATTAGTTAAAGCCTGAATTGCAAATCTTGGCAAGACAAACCCTCCATCCGCCAATTGATATTCGCCAGTAACATTAAAAGGTCTAATAATTTGATATTTCAAGTTTTTATCAACTTTTCCATTATTCGATAAAGCAATTTCAGCTAATAACTTAGCTATAGCATATTCATTGCGCACCGTAAATTCACCTCTCAAAACTTTATCGTCTTCCTCCGATAAATAAGTCTTGTTCTCGCGATAACCATATACCTCAGAAGTAGAAACAAAAATCAATGGGCAATTATTTTTTCTTGCGCCTTCGATGGCCCAGTATATATCATCCATAATGATTTTTGCCATTTTGCCAGAATGTTTCAACACGCCGACGGGCCCGACGGGGCTCGCTAGGTGCAAAATCATATCAAATGTTGGCAAGTCGTCCCATAAAACTTTTGTCACGTCGTCAAGTATCAATGTTGTCTTTCGCGCAAATTGGTGATCGGGGGAAATAGCATTTGATGATAAATTATCCACCACACAAATTTCCCACCCCTCTTTGGACCACTTTTCTATGCAGTGAGTTCCAAGAAATCCCAAACCCCCTGTTATAAGAATTTTTTTCATTTTACTACCTTCTTCGTTTCGTTTTGAGTACCAGACCAATCCATAAACCAATAAGACCGAGATTGCCCCCCTCGATTTGTCTGCATGCGGTAGGCAAACCTATACCCAATAACAGACTGGTTCCACTTCATCCAACGAGATTTAATTTCTGGGTTGGATGGTCCTAGTTTTCCTTCATACTTTGTATAATTTTCATTGTCGACCATTTGCCTAATCTCTTTGTCGCTTATATGCCATTTGGTTTTAAACCATGGTTCCGATCTGGAACATTTCTCGCCGCCCGACGCTCTTAAGGGAGTCTGCCAGTGCATATCATAATCTGCTTCCTCGGATTCATAATATGCCAAATCATTCATGCGTAACCGCAATACAAAATCGTCATCTTCATATCCCGCACCATAAAATCTCTCGTCCCACCATCCGATATGCCGAATAAGCTCTTTAGTTAATCCCATAAATCCTACGCTATACATGGTGGCGGCGGCGAATCCTCCCTCTAAAAGTCGGATTATTTTCTCCACTTCATGAGATTTAGGGCGTGTTCTATCGTTGATTAAAATAACTGTTTCGGTGGGGGAACTGACGATGGAATCATTAATTAATTCCGAGTATGAGTCGTAGGCGCCTGGATGACGATCAATTCTATTATTCCAATGTATTTTATAAGTCTCCTCTAGAGGTCTTAAACTCTCTATTTGAGAATCCACCACATTTTGGTCGCAACCACAATGTAAACAAATTGTTATTTCTTTAGTTTCCATTATATTATATAATAACGCATGTTTAACAGAACATCAAGGAAATGGTGCTTTTATTATATATTTTATTTTCCATATTCAATCCCAAAATGATGCATTTGATTTTTCCCATCTCCGTTAAAGTGTACAAAAAATGGAGTATTTCCAGTTTCCAAAAATGTTAGTTGTTTCTCTTCATCTAGAGTATAGTCTTCATCCCTTTCCAGAGCAAACATCTGTAAGGATATCCGAGCTTCGCAATCAATGATAACTTTATGATTTTCCTTTTCTAGTGCATCTTTGTAAAGTAAAGTATAAGCGACTTGATCAGAGTTTGCTAAAAATTCTTGTTGTGAATATTTATGTGGATTTAAAAAATCCTCAAGAACTTCAATATATCTTTTTCTTTTGGAAATAATTACTCCTCCATTAAGATATTTCATCTTTGTTCTCGCGTGAGAATCAAACAGATCACTATATTGAGGATAGGGAAAGCAATTAGTTTCCGCGCCGAACATAAATTCCAAATTTGGGTTTTTTATAAAATCATCAAATAAAGAGTCGTCAAGCTCCCTATTAAAAATAAGATCAAATCCATCCAATACGATAATATATTTACTATCTAATTGTTCGAGTAACTCCAACATTCTGACCATTTTTGAATGATAACAAGATGTAGTCCTTGGGTCTCCAAAAAATATTGGTTGTTTTGTAAAAGAATTATTATAATACCGATAAGAATTCTTAAAGTTGTTTAAAAGTGATTTATTGGCCGTACTAGCTGGCACTACTATTTCATAATCCAAAGTTCATTCTCCTACAGTATTAATTATGTCTTGGGCTACCACATTAATAGGATGCTCTTTTTTTAAAAAAACAATATCTACTTGTGACAAAATAATTCCTGTTCTATGTGTTTCACATATATCAAATGGAATATAACCAATACTATCCATATATTTAAGGTGCTCCGTAAAGCTGGCAACTGCTTTGTTGTACACTCATTATAAAAGTTTCTCTTTTATGGTAGACACCATATATTCACCAAGCCTCTCCTCTGTGGCGTAGTCTAATAACCATTGGCGCTGTAAATTAAGAATTCTTGTATATTCATCTGATGGAGCACCTTGAGGTAAAAGCCTATTGACAATACTCTGAAGTTCTTGAGGTGTCGAATAAGAAACGGCTGGCACCAGCCGAGGGCTAGCTAGTGCGGGCTTTTTATCAAAGTCTCTGAACAATAAAAGTGCTCCTGCTGCTATAATTTCATAGTTGCGCAGCGCATCCCAAGATCCCTTGCGGCACGATAATCCGAACCACGAATTGGCCATATCATCATAATAGTCTTTCTCATTGTCAAAAATATATAATCTACGTCCGGGCATGCCTAAAATTTGAGGCCTAAATCTAGAAAAAGGAGGCGCTGTTTTTTGAATTAATTGCGTTTTGCTAGAAAGGTTAATTTTTCTAACCTTTGCCGACGGTAAGGCAAGATTCATCGGATAAACGTCCGGGTGGGCCTCGTGTAGTTCGTGTTTAAAGCAAGGCGTCTTAACTACTACGGTATCATCGTGGCCATCGATATAGACAATTGGTTTATTTAATTTATCTAGTTCGGGGTACTTGTCACTTACATAATTTCCCTTATAGTTGTCAATGAAGCCATATACAACGACATCAACATCATCATAACCTCTGTCTGTTATATCTTGTATTGGAGGATCGTATAGCGAGAAGCCCATGCCGTGGAGCGACGACTTTTCAACTTCAGACCAATCATTATAAAGAATTTTTTTCTTTGGGTAATCAATGCAATTGTCACCCAAAACAGATCTTAAAGATCTCAAGCAAATGACATCTAAATAGTCGCCCTGCTTGTTCTTGTCTTTGATAGTGACATATAAAATCTTCATGCTAAAATATTACCTCTTTGGAACAATATTCTTGATAGTTCCATGGCTGCCCACCAGCCCAATGCCTAATAATAGTGTCTTGTTTTTGGGAAGTGACAATATTATATTGCTGTAACCACTTGCTCACTGAGTCATTTTGTTCTTCTTTTAAAAGGGTGGTATTCCACCGGGGCCCTCGGACCTCTACATGTTCGTACAATTCATCCAAGGAATAATATGTTTCCTTTTCGTCATATGCGCTATACCACCCATAATTGATCATATTCAAAAAAGAATGCCAACTATGTGACATGATTCCGCACAAAAAATACCACATTGCCTGTTCTCTAAAATCCTTTCCATGGGGCGTATCTTTTAATCTTTTCCATCGCTCCTCATCAACAATCTGATTAATCATGTTTCTTGACCATTCATTAATTCTAAAAGATATCCACCCCCAACAATGAGAGTTCCCGTTGTCTACCGCTAGGGCAAACGATTTTCCTTCTTTTGGAAAGATAGAATATCTTCCGTCAACAATGCACATGTCCGCATCAATATTACAAACGCAGTCGTCATCTTTTAATTCACCTTCATCCAACATTCTTTTAATCTCAAATATTTTGTGCCAAGTATAATTGTCTCGAAATTTAATACCATTTCTAATAATTTTATATTCAAAACCATGATGATCACAATATTGTTTGTTCCTAGGAGAGAGATGATTGTCAAATATATCCTGTTTTTCATTAGGGTAGTCAGCAATTGCAAAAACTATTTGTTTCATATGTTTACTCTTTCAATAACTTTGTCTATTATAACATCTATTGTAAAATATTTATCGTATATTTCTTTTATTTTTTTAAGTTTTAAATCATATTCTCCTGAATATTTGCATTCTTTTAAAATTAAATCTAAATATTTTATTTCTTTTTCTTTAATAAAAACGCATATAGAGTTCCAGTCTATTTCCTCAGACCATGGTACCCAAAAATCATCACTTATATATACAGGAACTGAATTTAATTGCATTGCTTCATAAAGTCGACAACTAGTAGGAGCATACCCCCTAGGACAAAGAACAAAACTGCTTTGTGCACTTACATTTAAAAAATTTTGTAATTGGTTTTCTAATACTAGTGGTGACCACCCTTTTATTTGAAAAATAATATCTGAATTATTTTTTTGTTTTTCAAATAATATACGGCGAATAGGATGAGTCATAGAACCAATAAAAGAAGCCAAATATATTTTTTCATAATTAAGGTCTTTTAAGTAAAATTCTGGAATTTTATTAACGACCACTGGTATTGGAATACTTTTTTCGTCTCTTTTATTTCCACCAGCTAGAAATTTTATAGTATTTGGCGGTAACGCCTCTCTTGGCGCGTCGTCATGAACTCCAACCATAAAATATTCTTCGTTTTGTTTCAAAGATGACAAGGCCTCTTGTAATCCAGGAAGTGGAATATCTCTGTTATTAATGTAACAAGAACTCCACGCTACAGGAATAAAATATCTTTTTGTTTTAGGCTGTATTTCTTGAAAATATTTTATAAAACGCTCTTCTAAATAATCCCCCTTCTTATATGGCGGATAATTTGGCCACGTCGGGGCCTGGCGAAATTCCTCAAACAACTTAAAAAGATGTTTCTGATAGTTTCTCATAATATTCTAATATTTTCTTATATTCTATTTTATGTGATAAATTTAATAATTTCATTACTTTATCAACTAAAAATTGACCGGGGTTATAACCATCAGGGGATTTAAAAACATGAAAATGAAAATTAATAGCTGGAAGATCACCAAACATTACTTGTTCATTAGCCAAAGAAAGTTGGCTTAATCTGCTTTGTGTACGCTGATTATTAAATCTCCACCACCCAATATTATAATTTATTGGTAAATTTAGCGTATTAAAATTACTTAATATTAGCTCGAATGGTTTTTGTTCATAATAGAGGCCAAATTTTTCACAGTTTTCTGACAAGTATCTCCATTGTTTTATATGAGAGGGGTCTTTTAATGCAAACATCCCCACATTATAAAATCCATGTTTATCTTCGTTCATTGGATCTCTAGAATAATGTGGGGATACTATAAAATCAACAGGTGTATTCTTAATAAGATTAATTATATTATTATCAATTTTGTCTAAAAATAGCATATCTGAATCTAAAAACAAACAATAACTATTTTCTTTTAATGCAACTTCTAGAATATTAAACTTATTTAATATTATCTTTAAAAATTGTTCTCTATTTTCTTTATTATTCGAATTATGATCAGATTGGTTATCTTTCATATCATATTGTATAGCTTGTATATTGTTATATTTTTTAAGATAGTTATAACTATACTGATCACAACCAACGTACCATATACACTCGTTAAACAGTTCACAGGAATATTTGGTTAATAAAAACTCTTTTAAACAACTGTGAGTAGCTACTGAAGCAACAACTAATTTGTTGTTCATAACACTAGATTACCATCAGGTAGAGGTAGTGACGCGTCTTCTTTTCTTAACATACTAAAATATTTTTTAAATACTTCTTTCTCTTCTTCTTTCTTCCAAGAGTCGTTTTCTGGATTAGTTGAAATTCCTGTTGGATTGAAATAATAAACACCCAAAACAGAATCGATTTTCATAAATTTACTGCCCTCAAAAGCACATTTCAGCCACAGCTCCCAATCAGATACAGACCCATGTTTTTCATTGAAATATCCGTGTTTATCATGTAAACTTTTTCTCCACATAGGATTGTTGTGTGGTAAATTGGCTCTTAACATGGCTTCTTTCGAAAACTGCTCATGATTATATTGAGGGCTTCCTGAAGTAATATTTTCAAATGTTATATTTGGCTCTTTGACCACATAAGAATCATTGTAAACTAAATCAACATCTGGCTTTGTTGATAATACAGATGCTTGTCTTTCGATTCCATGTAGGGCACGACGATCGTCACAATTAATGTTAGTAATAAATTCGCCGGTCGACATTTTAATTCCCATATTCCAGACTGCGTAGACACCAGGATCCTCTTTAAGACGCTTATAAACTATATTTTCAGGATATTTTTCCTTGTATTTTAGAATAACTTCTTCTTCAAAATCATCCCCACTTTCATTAGCATTTAATATTATCCACTCACACTTATCTTTAAACACAGTTTGATTAGTGGTGTTTTCCATTAATTGCTCTATATATTCACTTGCTTTATATACTGATGTTACGAGAGATATTTTTGGTAAATCTTGTATATCGATATCTGTATAATCATTACCAAAAATATACTTAACATATTGCTTATAAATTTTGTCTTCTGTAAACTCTTCACACACCCACTTCTGTAGTTCTTTTGCTCGTTTTTTAAAACGACCATAGTCTTTATAAAGTTCTCCAAGACTCATCTTAATTGAACCTTCTTCAGGATAAGCCCACATAGACTCCTTTTCCAATACACCATCCCATACAGCGCTTTTTTGTACAGGTCCAAGGGTATAACTAATTTTAGAAAATAAATGTTTATTTTTTATTTTACCGTTTTTTTGTTTAGTAGGTTTATAAAGAAAATCTAAATGACCAGACCAGTCAGTTGCAATAACTGGAAGTCCATAGTATGCTGATTCAAATAAGGGAAGTCCAAATCCTTCACCGTGAGTAGTTGAAACCATTGCTTTTATTTTAGGATGCGTATACAACGAAGCCATTTCATTGTCATTTAGAAATCCATGTAATAAATAAATTTTACATTTTTTTTCACCATATTGCAAAACTGATTGTTTTATTATATTTGCACTGTTAATTCGATCAATTAAAGAATTTTTTGCCATATTGGCTTTTATAACCAATCCAACATTTTCTTCATCTTGAAATTTTTCAATAAAACATTTTATTAATTGCTCAATATTTTTTCTAGGGCTTATTTGCGCGATGGCCAAGAAATTAAAATCAGTAGTTAAATTTAGATCTAATTCTGCAGAATCAAATTTTCTTACTGGATAGTTTATATACTCAACAGGCTTTTGGCATTTGAAGGTTACTTCTTCTCCAGTATCATTCCTGGTGGCTTCATACACTGTATTAGCAAAAACATCTTTAGAATGTTTACTGATTGTTAAAATTTTATCCACTATTTCCGACTTTTCAATCCATTGTGGGGAAATTTTAGTAGTTTCTATGCCTGCAGTAACGCCGATATTATATCGAGCTATTTTTGCCCATTCATTGGGAATTGTAACTTGAATTGATATGTCAAAAATTGGGTTGCCATTATGTTTATTATTATAAGCTATAGTTTTTTCTAAAGCAAGATCGATCCATCTTCTTTCTTCATCGTCTTGCCAAAGCCAATTGGTTTTTCCCCAGGTAATTGGGTGTAGATATATATCAAACAGATCTTCTCTTGTTCTCAGTGCTCTTATAACTGTTCTAGCGTGATGGCCATAACCTGATTGAGTTAAAAACGGGCCCTTTATACAAACTTTCTTCATTTTAAACCTCTAGTAATTCCCATGATTTATAACCGGTTCTTGTTTCCCAAGATCCAAATTTATTATGAATATTTTTAATTGTTTCCCTCCAGGTTTCTTGAAATTTATCAAAATTATAATTTTTCATCACGTGTTCTCTGCCTTTTAAACCAAGCATCTGTCGATCTTTTTTTGACATTTTATAAATTTTTTCTAATGCTTCGATAAAATCGTCTTCACTAATTCGGTCTTCATAGATGAAGGGAATATCTTGAGAACCAATAACTGCTTTAGAGTTTGGCTCGATACCAATACCAAACCAATTTTCGCCATCAGTAACTTGTTCTTGTAAACCACCAGTCATCGTAACGACTATTGGTGTTGCGCAAGATAATGATTCTAAAGTAGCCAAACCAAAGCCTTCTGCATCTGCTATATTAACCGTTACGTCTGCCATATTATACATTGCTGCTAAATGCTGAGGTTCTACTTTCTGTTTCGAAAATCTAACTTCACCATTTATTAGTCCTAACGAATTAATTTGTGCAATTAAATCTGGTCCGTTTGGATCATTTGGTTCCGTATGCATTATAAGTTTAGCTTTATTTTTGCCAACTTTATCTAAAAATTTAGCAAACCAAAAAATTAAACTACCGGATTGTTTTCTTCTTGCATTACGATTATTCCAGAATATAATAAAGTCATCTTTGTTAAGCCCTGCTTGCTTCCTTAATTCTAGAATTTCTTTTTCTTCTAAAGCTTTAAATATTTCAGAATTCACAGCATGTGGTATATACTGTGAATCAGTATCTGGTGCAACTGTTTTTACAATATCATGAGTAACTTTTGAGATACATGCAACATGATCACATGAATTATACCAAACTTTATTAAAAACTGGATAAGGATAATTATCCCAAACATGATAATATACCATTGGTATTAATGATCTAATTTCGTCCTCTATCTCCCATAACCATGGAAAAAATCTAGGATCTGTCATAAACCATAACATATCTGGTTTTTCTGTACGAATGATAGATCTAACTGTCTCTTGTGAACCATAATTATCAACTGGATAAATTACCCAATCTTCACCGTGAGGATCTATTTTTTGCGGTTGATAATTATCGTGCTTTATAGCACCACCAAAACAAATAAAAGAATATTCTCCAGTTGATATCAGAGACTCAATAACATTTCTTGTTTGCGTTCCAACTCCCGATGGAGAAAAAGGATGATCAGAAATCACAAAAATCTTCTTTTTTTTCATTTATTTACCTACAATATTGTGTTTTATAAAATTCGCAGCCATATCCGGTTGTGCATGATAACCTGTTTTTCACATGATTATTATTAACAATATTATACGTAGCTTTGTTCAATAAGTTAAGCGCATTTTCAGTTTTTTTTGCGGCGCTGGTTACACGAAATATTTCAACGTTATTTGATTTAGCTGTTCTTTTCAACAATGCAAAATGAGTTTCAATATTTTTTGGATCTATGTTGTGTTTTTCTGCAAAAAAATGTTTGTAGAAGGTCAATTGGTAAGTTATCATACGATCGGCCTTCTTCCTAGAATCCCAACCCCATGAACAACTTTTCCAATCTATAACATGATATTTACCGTCAGATGTTTTTAATACCAGATCAATAAATCCTTTAAACATGAGATTTGTATCTTTAATAGGAATAAAAAGCTGTTCTTCTACCGAGATAACTTCAAATTTATTAAAGCATTCTTTAAGAGCCGGAATAATATAATCAATAATATTCTTACTTTGTTCTCTCATTTGAGAGATCATTTTATGATTGATGTCGACATTATTTTCTTTTAGTAGTTTTACTTCTTCTAAAAATTTCTCATGAAAGATATAATCTAGATTTTTGCTTGGTTCGTCCATGACCGCCTTCTCACAAACATAGTGAATAGCAGTTCCAAAAGCAGTATATTCATTACCTAAAAATTCTTTTATTTTGTCTTTATAAACTAATTTATGTTTGTAGGGACACTCATTCCAAATTTTTAATTCAGAAAAAGATATGTGAGATCTCATTTTTTAACCGTGGCTTTCTTTGTTCTTTTCGATTTAGTAAATTTCTTTTTTGGTGGTTGTTTTGGAATTAAATTAAAAACCCATGTTTTCTCTAACAGATGATCATAGTCATTATCCATCTTTTGATGGGGGTTTGTACATTCGCCTAACACATGTGTGCTCGAACACTTATATTGCTCATCTACAATTTCTTTGAGTTTATACCAACCAAGCATCACTCTTTCTTCTCTAGCCAATTTTCGTTTTTTAAGTTTTATTGTTACTCTCATTAAAGAGTTTTTTAAGTCTTCAACAAATTTAATATTCATTTTCTAATTCTCCTTCATGTAATACCATGAGTTTTTTATAAATATAAGAACTAATTTCCTTTAAATAAAGCTTATCACCCAAATAAAATTCTTCAAATCCGGACGCAAAGTATTCTCTTAAAGAAGTAGGAGAGTAAGGATCTACAAATAAATTTACAGAAAACATTCTAAGCGCGTCATATCCTATCTCTTTATACAAAAAAAGATCAAATTCCTTATTATATTCAGTTTCGAAAAAATCATATTTATTAATATTATAATTTTGATCTTGTAGTATTCGTTTTAATCGATTTCTTTTTAATATGAATTCATCTTCTATTTTACCATCACCATATATAAAATCACCATATTTTTTTTCTACAGCATGTGCTAGCTCGTGTATTATGTCATCTAATAAATCTTCATCATTATCTTGTTCATTAGAAATATAAAGAGCATCATCAAGAAACAACGCGTTAATTTCTCTTTCTTCGAAAAAATCAAACTGTCCTATATAAACAATATCAATTAATTCTAGAAAGTATTTAGGAACTAAATTGTTAACTTTACCAAATACATTTTTAATATCAACATCATTTTGTATTTGATCTTTAACGATTACATGCAAAGAGCCAAACTTATATTCTGGTAATTGTTTATTCTGTTTCTTCACATAGTTTACAAGTTCTTTGTTTGGCATTCTTTTTTTCTTCCTCTTCAACAAGCTTTTTCCCGTCTTCCACGTCAGCTAAAGCCTGATGATATCCTCTAATCCAGTTTTCTTCTGCTATGGCAAGAAGAAAATCAGGAAATTCTTTTGCCATTGTTTCAACAATCATTTCAACTGTAACATTTTGATCTTCAGGATCTATCTTCTCTCCGACATATTCAACCAACATATTTTTTAAATCGTTGTCTGGTTCTATTGTTTCAGATAACGTTGGATTAGCATCCAAATCTTTTGCATTAATTATTTCCATTATAGTACCCTCGAAGCCAAAGTGGCCACTTTAGATCTTTCGCCTTTTATTAAAGTCATGTGGCCAGAAAGATCATGTGTTTTAAATTTTTCTACTGCATATGATAGCCCGTTGGAAGTTGAATCCAAATAAACACTATCAATTTGTTCTATGTCTCCCGTGAGAACTATTTTAGTATTTTCACCTACTCTAGTGATTATAGTCTTTAATTCATGTACTGTTAAGTTTTGTGCTTCATCAATAATAATAAAAGCATTAGTTATAGACCTGCCTCTGATATATGTGAGAGCTTCTATTTGAATAGTGCCGTTCTCAAAAAACATTGACATAGAATCTTTTTTACCATTTAACAAGTGATCTAGGTTATCTTGAATTGGCATTAACCATGGCCTCATCTTTTCTTCCATTGTGCCCGGAAGATACCCAATATCTTTGCCCAAAGGTTGAACTGGACGAGACACAACCAATTTTTTGTACCTTTCCTGATCTAATACTTGATCTAAACCAGCTGCAATTGCTAATAGAGTTTTACCACAACCAGCTTTTCCAACAAGGGTTACAATAGGAATATTCGGATCCAATAAAACATCTAAAGCAAACATTTGCTCTTTGTTTCTAGGTTTTAATCCCCAAACACCCTTTTTATATTCAGAAACTTTGTGTAAAGGTAGATTATAATTTTTGAATCTGGCCAGCGCGGTCTTTTTTTCATTTGCGTTAGAAACTAACATTAAGAATTGGTTTGGGTTGAATTTACCTTCTTCTTTATCAAAAATGACTTCTTGGCCTTCATATACATGATCAATTAATTGATCATCAACCAAGTGTTTTGTAAAACCAGTAAATAATTTATTACGATCAGTTACAACTTTATTGGTAACATAATCTTCAGTTAAAATTTCAAGTGAATCACACTTCACACGCATATTAATATCGCGTGTTACAACAATTACCTTCCTTTTAAGGTTCTTTTTTTGCTCAGTAATTGCTGTTGTAATAATCTCATTATCTGCACTTTGTAAATCACAACCAATTGGAAGATCTTCGATATCGTAACCTCTTACAGATAAGATCCCTTTGCCTTTCGCAATTCGAACTCCTTTATGAAGATTACCTTTACTTCGTAAATTATCCAGTATTCGAATAACAGATCTAGCGTTTAAGCCAACGCCATCTTGTCTTTTTTTATGTTTATCAATTTCATCCAAAACCTTCAAAGGTACAATAATATCGTTATTTTGGAATTCAAAAATCGATTTTGAGTTTGTTAAAAATACGTTTGTATCCAATACGTAAGTTTTTTTCATGCTTTGCTCTTGTTTCGAAAACTATTTAAAATGTAATGAAAAAATATTTATCAATTTTTATAATACTTGTTTTAATGTCATTTGTAAATAGTTGTGCCATACAAACAAATATAATTAAGTCCATGCAAGATGCCAAAAAATCAATTTTAAAAATTGAAACTTGGAGTGAGTTTGCAAAATGTGATGTAGAAAATCTTGCTTGTAATAAATCTGAGTTGTTGTCGATGGCTTCAGGCGCCGTTGTTTTATATAATAATAAAAAAGCAATATTAACTGCTGCACATGTTTGTGATCAAAAACAGCTTGAATCTTTTGTACAATCGCGTAATGGAGAAGTTCTTTTAAAAGCTATCGATCGTGATAGCAAAGAATATATAATAAATATTTTAAAATATGATCATAGTGCAGATATATGCTTACTTAAAAGTATAACAGGTGAATTGCCAAGTTACATAAAAATAAGTTCAAAAAAACCAGAATATGGTGAAATAGTATATAATTTAGCTGGTCCTCTTGGTGTTATAGAAGGAGACATGGTACCAATATATCGCGGCCAGTTTTTTGGTGTTTCAGATAATCGAGCATTCTATAGTATACCAGCTATCGGAGGCTCGTCAGGATCTCCGATATTAAATATCAAAGGAGAGTTAATTGGAATGATTCATTCTGTTCACTACAGATTTCATCATATAACTGTTTCTGCGACTCATGACCAGCTTTGGAATTTTTTAAAGATTGCGCAAAGTCGTACATTAGAATTCCAGAACTAGTCCCAACGTTTAAACTACGAACTGATCCATATTGTGGGATTTCTATGTTATAATCGGCAATTTTTAACATCTCATCAGTTAAGCCCACCCCCTCCTCACCGAAGACCATAAGAGGTGGTTTTTCTAGCATATTCCAATCAAATTCAC
>Ga0208299_1000156_pt1 | contig 64807 bp, 93 predicted proteins | sample 15_taG_FD_184089 | JGI IMG/M metagenome (GOLD analysis project Ga0208299, IMG submission 184089) | Marine viral communities from the Subarctic Pacific Ocean - 15_ETSP_OMZ_AT15312 metaG (SPAdes) (version 2) | ecosystem: Environmental > Aquatic > Marine > Oceanic | place: Pacific Ocean | collected... | reverse complement strand
TCTTTTCCAACCCTTCAGAATCAGTGGTCAATCGGATATCTTGAATAACGCCGATGCCCATTCTCTGTCGCTTTGGCCTATATTCTACAAGACTTCCGACGTTCATTAAAAGTAATCCTTCAAACACGGAACCGTATTGAATCCAGCTTCTTCCAGCCTTCCGCGAACCTCGACGTACATTGCCCCAGTCTTTCGGCAAGTTGTATTCAAACCACCTCTGCTGTCCATTCCATCACTCACCGCAACCAGATGAATGTCACAGTCTGACGAATTTTGAATCCATCCATGATTGTAATCAAAACCGCAGATAAACAAACGTGCTGTTCCGCCCTTAGCTTCCAATACTAGATTATCACTGTCACCATCGCCGCCTGGACCTTGTACTTCAATGACCCAATTTGGATCGCTCAATAGTTTAACAATTTCATCAGTTTTCCATCTTTTCATTCTGATAGCTCCTTCTTTGTTGCGTAATGTTTGAGGTTACTTCGTGGAACATTCTTATTTCCATAAGCCCACTTGCCCTTGTTTTCCGGAATCCACCTAACATCGCAGGCATAAACCCTTTCTTCTCTCCAATACTTGCGTGTTCTTGTCACAATCCCGATCCGATGTCTCAAGTGTCGAAGCCAATGGGCCTTTTGCCCTTGTGCCGAAAGCACAACAACTGCGCCTTCTTTCATTTAATTAATCCTAATCAAAAGGGTTTTCCCATGAGATTTCTTGAACGTCCATCGCCCGCTAACAACACCATTGGAAAAGTTTGCAGTTTTCAGCATGTTGTCGAAATCTTTATGGTGCATTGCCACAACAGAACCCTTCAAAAACGGCGTGTTGTCGAGATCCCCACTATCAATGTTGAACATGAAGATCCTAACTGTAGAAGAATAAGACCACATTCGGGACTGAATAAATTTGATATTCGCTTCGAATTCAAAGTTGGGGAAATTAGCAACAAACCCCTTCTTCACATACCCAACTGCCGTTTTGCCGCCGGTTCCCCTGCAATTACTCTCAACGACTGGATTTCCAGTTGACACATCAAAAGGAACGCTAATTTGCCGATTTTTTAGGACTCTGCTTTGTGGAGATGTAGACTTTACCTTGCGGCTGCTGACTTCTGTACTCGTCGTGCCGTCTGCCCATTTAATGTCATAATTCCAGCCATCTGTGGCTTTGTAATCTATACGTTGTTTTGTCTTTGTTTTCCAGTTCATGTGGTAATAGTGTTTCTTAACAATCTTGCGGTCCACGCTACTGATTTCGCCACTCTGCTGGTTCTTCTTTTTGGAACGCCATCTGACTTCATCACCGATCTTAAGTTTCATTTAGTTTCACCTACTTGCCCTGAAAAAGGGTGACATAGCCGCGTTCTGCGCGCTTGAATGTCCATTTCCCTTCTAGTTTCCCGCTCTTTTGCATAATCACATCGTAACTGTGCAAGTCAATAAACACCTTTGATTTGGGCAATAGTGGCGTGTTGTCCAATTTTCCACTCTCAAGTTCCAAAAAGAATCCCACAACCATTTCGCCACCTTTGTGGAAAGTTTCGCACCTCAAGTATTTGAACTTGGCTGAGAAATTGAACCTGGGATATTCAATCGTGAATTTCTCCTGTTCTGGTCCTTCTGGGGACATATGATATTTGCCCTGCTTGCGGAAACAAGAATCACCACTTGCAAGGGCAAACCGGAACTTCTGAGGTTTGTTCCCTTTTGTTACGTTAGTCGGCATTTACTCAGACTCCCTTTCCAGCAATTGCAGAAATTCATCGTCAGACAGAAAGATTGTTCCATTCTGATGAAAAATCTCAAAGACTTCAAGATCATCAACGAAAGCTTCCATTGTTTCTTTGTGCGCTCGGAGCCTTGCCTCGTAACTGCCCTGTCCAATGAAATCATCCAATCTCATCCCGCAACCGCCATCATCATTCCGAGTACATGGAACACCTTTTGGCGACTCGCAAACCGGACAATCAATTTCATCGATAACGTCTTGATTCATTCTCGTTCCCTCGCCAACATGCCATTTTCAAACTGTTTCATCGCATGTTATTCTGCCTAGCAACCCTTGATCCAGACTTTGATCTCGTTGTTTGTCCAAGGCTGGCTTTCCTTGCAAGACTCTGGAATTAGCCACATTCTGCGACAACGAGAAGTCGGAGGCGAACTAGCAAAACCATCTGTCAAGACAATGTGTCCTTCGAAGTTGTTTTCATTCACATACTTGGTCGGAGGACCAAAGTGTGTACCACCGCAGGAAACCCGTTCAGTCTGTTTGTGTTGGCCTTTCTTCCAAACATAAACATTCTTCTCATATACCTCATGATCAAAGGGAACAACCGTGAACGTGGCAAGCTCAGACAACTTGTTAAGTTCAGCAAAGAACTTGGTCAGCATATTATCACCAACAGAACCACTCTGGTCAATACTGATTGCGATGTTCGCAACACGATTGATCTTTCGGCCAGGGTGAATGTACGGAAAGCGGCGATTGATACGACGAATCGAATTCGACTTGTCGGAACGCTGCGAACGACCAACGAAAGAGCGCAGGACTTTCTTCCAGTCAACCACAGTCTCAATTCGACTCATGATTTCCTTTCGCATTTCCTGGGAAACAGAACCCCACGAATTAGACTTGCCACATTCCTGTGCAGCCTTCTTCATGTAGTCTTTCAGTCGCTCCTTTGCCATTGCTTTTGTTGCAGAATCGGTCTTGTCCCATTCGTCGTGAGAATCAAACTGACCATTGTTGCCACAATTGCATTCACCTTCACAGGGTTCGCCCTGGCCTCCAGGCTTGCAATTTCCTTGACATTTCTTGGAATCCTGATACTTCTCGTCTTTCTTCAGCAATTCAAGATATGCTTCAGAGGACAATCCATTCGGATACTTTTCGAACATCGGTCCAACACCCGGAATACAACAACCTTCTGGCAATCGTTCTGCTCCGAGCAAGCCATTGATCGCCAAATCAGTAGCAATGTTCCAATCTTTATGAGAAGCTTCTTCTTCGTCGGGACGACGGAGATCCAAGTGCCCGTAAATGCAGTGAGAATACTCATGAATGATAACCCCCGACCGCTGCTTCGGCTTCAAAGGCCCAAAGAAATCGGGATTATAGATCATTTCAAGCTGTCCGTTGATCGGATTAATTCGCACACCAGCGGTCGGAATCGCCCGCGAAGCTCGCTTGTCAATCCGGCGACTTAGGGCAGCCCAGAATGGTTCTTCACACAAAAGAGAGAAGATTTCCAGATTCAAATTGAACGGAAGCTCTCTTTCTTTATCAGGGTTAATGAAATCAGACTCTTGCAAGCCCTCTTTCGTTTCGTCAACATGCTCAGTCATTTCGACTCCTTTTGTTATTGATGGTTTGGACAAGTTGACTATTTCTTTTCCTGATCACCCTTCATGATCTTGACGATGTGGAGCTTGATCAAGCCCTTGGAAGTATTCAGCTTATGGAACGAAGGAACGTTCACATCATCGGAAGTTACGATCTTCTCAAACAGAACCATTGCAGGCTCGGCAGGCATACGAACGAAATACTCAGCGAGATTCTTCAGCTTTTTGGGCGGAATCTTGCCAGCGAACAACTCGACGGCATTCATCTTTTCAACCATCGCATTGTGCTGCGTAATGTCGAATTTATCAACCTTGTCCCAGACTTTGCCTGCCAGAAGGTCGTCAACACTGACCTGACGGTCATAATTCGCAACGAAATCGTTAAGTTGCGAAGCAGCTTCCATGCCAACAAAAGCCATCGCAAGCGTAAACAAAGCAGGCGATGCTTCCTCAACAAGATTGGCCTTTGCGAGAGTATCGCTCAGACGATGCCACGAACGCCGCGAAGGGTAAACCTTATTCGGCTCGTAATTGTCCTTATGCTCAAGATGATTGTGGTTCTTGTTGATGAAGTCCCAAATCACGGGGTCAACATTATCCTTTGCCCAATCAAGCCAATCCTTTACGCTAGGCTCAAGATCCCAGGTTGCATAACGATCCAATTCCGCAGGGTCCATGTCGGAAACCTGATACTGATCACCATGTTCGCCACCGTTGATAGCGGCGTAAATCACCGTGTCTTTGTGCAAAACATGACCATTCAGCTTGCGGCTGTCGGTCAATTCGAACAAACCCTGGCGAACTTCAAGGGTTGCACGGTCAACCTCGTCGAAGAACAAAACCACAGCGTTTTCACAAGCAAACTTGAACCAATCGGGCGGGCACCAACGTGTCGATTCTCCATCGACAATCGGCAGACCAACAAGGTCGCCCTCAGTCATTTGGGATGCCCGTCGTTCCACGACCTTGAGATCCATTTTCTTTGCCATCTGATAAACAATCTGCGATTTGCCGATACCATGGCGACCCCGCAGGATCACAGGGTAACGCGCATCAGAAATCGCAGGGGCCAACTCACAAAAGGTCTTGAAATCAACACTCATTTTCTAACTCTCTCTTTTCGCCGTTTTGCAGACGATCAACAAATGTCACCGGGCGCAATCCTGCGCTGGTGAGGTCATTATACAGGGTTTTGGGACTAAGCGCAACCCTTGCGCTTTGGTGGTATCGTGATGGCAGAATCATACAGCAACATCAATGCGGATATGCCGACTTTTCAATTCATTAAATTTGGATATTACCTTCGGCGTGGCATGTGTATGACTTTCTTCGTAATACATAATATTTGGAGTTTTATATTCGTCAGTAAGACTTATCCACGCCAGCCAAGCTACACGCAAGACATGCTTGCCTTTCCATTCGAACCGCTCCATAACTATGCCATATCCATGCCGAACCGCATTCAGATTTGTGATTCCCTCGCGCTTGCTATCAAGCAATACTAAGTCTCCGACTTCAAAGATCACACAACTCTCCTACAATTCTTTTGAACCCAAAAATGTTTATAGTCGGTCTGAGAGCGCCGCCAGAAGCGTTGTGTGGACCGGTGGCTGTGAGGGACTGTTATCCAAGCTGTTTTGTAGTCTGGTAATATGATCATATATTTGCCATACCAACGATTATCTTTAGGAGTTGCCTCAAAAATCCACAAAGACCCAACTAAGTCATCGTTATTCATTGTCATTCCACAAAACTACTCCGCGAAGGTACACCGGAGAATCTTCCCAAAATCGAAGACAGTTCAGATCATAATGTCCTTGCATAAGCACTGGATCATAATGATATATTCCGCCATCAATGTGAGTAATTTTCATAACTCGTCGAGTCCATGGGCCGAGAAGACGCGTTCGATGGCGTACATAGTAAACAATATCGCCAACTTTATACTTCATGTTACCTCAACAATCTCAACGTTCTTGTCGTCTGGGATTGACATTTTCCTGATATGTCGCTCGATTGTGTGCTGTGGCGTTCCCTTTGTGTTCCGACCCACCAGCAATGCAACGTTATCACACTTGAAAACAACATAATGAATCTCATAATTGCATTTCTTTGCCAATCGAACATAGAATTTCCGCTCTTTGTTCGTCAGGTTTGTGTTGTCCACAGCAATAACCTGCCAGCCTTGATGGATATATTTAGAATAACCACTCTGGCACTGTCTGTGAGCGCTCTGAAGCCCTTTGGGATCAAATCGATATACGCCCTGGTCTTCGTAAAAGAACCTGTCTGCGCTGCACACAACGGTATTGAGGGGCAGGTTATCTTTGATCCAAGTGGACTTGCCGGAGCCCGATGGGCCGACCATAATGTATACTTTGTGTTTCATCTGCTTATTACCTCAACCTCGTCCAAGTTGAAGCGTGTGAAATATAGTTCTTGTTTATTTTCAAGCCAATAAACCCAATACCTTCGATTGTCCGCGATGGCACCACCAGCATATCGCTCATCGCTTCCCTCAATGTCTACAAGGACTCCGTATTCAACGTGTGAACCTGAAGTAAATTTGATAACGTCTCCAATTTCAAATTTCATGATATTTTACTCACCGAATCTGTCTTGTAGCTAAAACCATGCGATTCGTTTGTCTAAAACCAATACGCCCACTTCAAATGTCATTCACAATCTCCTCGTATGTCCGAGGGGTAAAGCCACGAACATCAACGCCTACATTATGAATGTCGCAAGGTGCAACGATTTCGGGATCTCTGTATGTGTCGCAGATCTTTCCGGCAATCACATCGCCCTTTCGCTTTGTAGTCCATGCCTTATGAACATGGCCACAAAATGCCAAGTCATATTCGCCGGTTACGTTCTTTGGCCTGTGCGTTAGTTCAATCAGCTTGCCGCCATCCTCAACTACCAGATTATAGCGAACAACCGTCTTGAAATACTTATCAGTCTTGCGGTAATCGTGGTTGCCGGCGATCAGAACAATGTTACCATTAAGTCTTGAAAGTATCTCAGTAATTCGCTTTTTGCGATTTCCCATGCAAAAATCACCAAGATGATATACGATATCTTCTTTGCCAACCACAGCATTCCAATTCTCCACTAGATCTTCTGTCATTTGCTTGAGATCGGTCCACGGTCGTTCACAATAAACAATGATGTTTGCGTGTCCGAAATGTGTGTCCGATGTGTATAGTATTCTGCTCATTTTATCCTCCAGTATTTCAAGCTGTTCAACTCGTGGAGCAATGTATGGCGCGGCGCTCTCAAGCCAGGATTGCCAATGGCCGGATACCAGCGAATTTTCGCGTACTTCTCGTTGTTGCGGGTACAGAACTCCTCAATTATTCCATGCCACTCAACACATTGTCCGGCTATTGACCGATACTCCAACAAGTCGCCCACTTCAAATTTCATGAAATTTTCCTCATATATTCTTTGTTGTACGCTTCATGATGAGCGCTCTTATAATCAAGCCAGTAGATTTCCAAACAAAATTCCTCGTCTGTAATCACAGCCAAAATTATGCCAACAGCGGGATCGCCAGGGTCAATCCATTTAAGAATATCGCCAACTTCGAAATTCATTCTGATATCTTTATAAAATTTCTGTACAATCGATCTTTATTATAAATTGTCGTTTCATGTTCGGGGAATCTAACACTAGGTATCCATATGACATCATATTGTCCTTTGTCCAAGTCAACAGAAAGAACGACGGCGTATTCGCTGGGGTCTTTGTCGTACTTATTCTTTATTATGTCGCCCACTTCAAACTTCATGCTATCACCTTGAATGTTTTGTGACAATGGCTGTGACCAAGGTGTTGTGCGACTTGATGATGAAACCAGCCACTTTTTGACCACAAAATAATCATGTATCCCATGGGTCGCACCTCGACAATGATTCCCTTTAGATTGAAGGAGTTTTCTATCAGATCACCAACTTTGTATCTCACCGAATATCCTCCAACAATGTCCATGGCAAGTCTTTCTTATTATTTTGGTGCCTTGCTGTTTGAAAGCCGGCGGTGTAGCGATCGTTGTGAAAATAATTACTGGGAAACCAGCGGACTGTGACAAACTTTGGTCCGACTTTCACAATCATTCCATACCTTCCGACTTCTGAAACAAACATTTGCCATTCATCTTCTTTTGTGTATTTCATCGTTCAACCTCACAATCCAACCAAGCGCAGATCCGGTCAGCGCACCCCTATTTTACACGGATCAGGGCGTTCTGTCAATTGGTATATTTCCAATTATAGACAAACCAACCCCGCTGCGATTGTACGGGGTTGGCTGGTCAGATTGACAAACATCAAGTGTAATATAAATTGAAAACTTAATTTTCCTTAATGATTTCAAAGTGATAGGTTGTCACTTGACGTTTATCCACAGTCGAGTTATAATGTACTTGATGGCTGTCTAGTAGTCATTTATGTTTGGCACCCGGCGAGATCGTTAGCTTTCTAACTATCCTCATAATGCCGCAACTTGTCAGAATAATGAGAGGTTCGCTTTCCTGAATGAACCCAATGAACTAGATGTAATCGAATTTCATTAGTTTTTTGCCTTGCAGATAGCTGTCGTCCGTGCAGGCCGATTCGGGCAGCAACAGTCTCGCTGGAAGTTAAAATAATTCCGGTGCCTTGCGGCATCCAACTGAATCCTTCTATACGCTGGACTAGATCGCCCTCTTCAAACGTTTGAATCATCTCGCATTACCTTAACCCTGCTAATCTCTGGGTCAACATATCTTCTCTGATACATTTCTTTTTTAGTGTGATACCAAAAGATCCTACATTTGTCAGAAAAATCTATAATTTCGACAACAACTCCATAGGATCTATCTGTCCCGTCCACGCTGTCAAAGTATACCAAATCCGCAAGCTCTAACTTTATCTTTTTACTCATCTTTTCCTCGAAGAGGTGGGGGGGGGTACTGGTAGTAGGGTACTAGTTCGCTACAGGACAAACTCATCATCGCTCTTTTTGTTTCCTCGCAGCTCTTCTTCATATTGGCTAGAATTCTCGGTTTTCGAACGCATCTTGTTCAACCTCTTAAGAGTCTCCTTATAGTCCAAGTCAAACACTTCGATTGAAAGAATAAGCTCCTTGATGTGCGCGAACGTAAAGTTGTTTGTATCTTTAAGCATCTTCTCTTTCATCTTGTCGTCGCTTGTCTTTGCCTTAGAATCAATGTAGTGCTTCCTCTCTCCTTCTGAGGGCATACCAATATATGTCACCCTGTCGAACCTAGAGGGTCGATTAATCAATCTATCCGGCAACCTCTCGGGGAAGTTTGTCGTTGATAGAATGATGGTGTTAGAATATTTAATATTTCCATCGAGAAACTGAAGAAGTGAATATTCAATTCCATCGTGGCCGCACCATGTGTCAATATCCTCAATGACAATCATGACCTTTCTATTCGGCTCGACCAAACGAAAGTCCTCATAAGTCTGCATGGTGTGCTCGGGATCATATTCAATCACAATACCATTGTCGCGGTCGATGAAGTCGTTGATAATAATAGAAGAAATCGAGGTCTTTCCGCCACCGGGTGGTCCCCATAACATAAACCCTCTCTTGTGAACCTCGCCCATCTTGTTGTATAGTTCTTTCTTATCCCAGAAGGACTTGAACTCTCCGATAATGACTTCGGCGGGCGAACCTTCAAACCTTAAAAACTCAGAAATATCATTGGATTTTTTTTCTAGATGATGCCCCATACGATCTTCCGAAGTTGTGTAGTATCCTGCCGGAAGCAGTGGCGACGACTCCTGAATTGGATAAAACTTTCTCCCTCCACTTACCATGTATGATGAACGTTGCTGCATTTTTTCTTCCGGCTCTTCCATATAAAAATCCTCATAAAGATTGGGTGCTTCAATCGCTCTCGCAATAGAAATCTGCTTATTTACTCGTTTTGTCGCTGTTGTCATGTCTGAAGAACCTTTTCAAATCTTTTAAATTCCAAATACTTGCCAAGTTTTAGATATTCTTCCGAACCTTGCCTTGTGGTGTCATAGTCTAAAGAGAATCTAATAAACTTATTCATATTCTCGGCCCAACGACCACACGTTCCGTACAGACACAACAAATCATCTTTTGTCATAAATTTGCCGGCGGCAAGCAGGCGAAAAAACTCAGTTTCGTCGAAACCGTCTCTTGCGTGTCTAATCGTTGGGATGATATGGTTCTCAATTGAATCATTAAATTCCAAATACTTGCCAACTCTTCTCAAGAAGGCGCGCTTAGGGGGGAAATCAACATTACAAGATAGAATCTTCTTTTCGTTCTTTTCAAAAAAGTCCTTGTGGAACCAAACGCTATCTTTGTCGAAGGCAATCATGCAATTAATGAAATCGAAATCATTAATAATTCCCTCAATATCATTCTGCTTTGAAATTGATCGCTTGACAAGTTGGACCTTTGTAAATACAAAGTCTTTCTTCTCTTTTCTTACAAATACAAACGAATTTGCATATCCCGAACTACTATGAAAATCCGAACAATCCTTGAGGGTTTGGATACAATGAGCGTGGTCGGCAGCTCTGTCAAAAAAGAAGTCAATGTCTACAAACTTATGATGGTTCGCGATCATATATTTTTCCAGAGCTTTTTTCTCCATCGCTTTCCGAAGGCCGAAAATGTTAACAATACCAATCTCTTTCCTCGAACGAAAATTCCTTGAAGATTTCTTCAGCGAACCACCATTTTCAAACAAAGCTCTGCGGGGCAAACCGCCCCCGATCTTGCCCCCTCGATCAAAAATAAACCCGAATTGTTTGTAAGCCCAATCCAAGTCCTTAATTTTGTTTTCGAGGTAACTGACCTCTTTTTTGACAATCATTAATTAATCTCCTCTAAGTATCGAAAAGCTGTTCCTCGAAACAAGTAAACTTCCTTACCTTTAAAAGTTCTGAAGGTGTGGAACTTTCTGTCGTATATTGTCAGCGATCCCACATATATTATATATGCACCTTTGTACAGCTCATCGGCCCTTAGAAATGTACTTGGCGGGACGCGAAGCCACCCAACGTGCCAATAATTGTCAGGCTGATCATGATATTGTGGGTGGAACACTGGATGTGTTGCTGCATCATTTGATATTTGATATAAATCGCCAATCTTGGCGTCTTTTACTAATGCCACGATACTCCTTAACCTACCAAACAGTATCTCTAGTATGATCTCCGTGAATAATACGACCCGAATTACCCGACCACCTTCGAAGAGTTTTGACCTTGCGGCCATCACACTCATGTTCAAAGATGAAATCAGAGCCCTTTTCCAACTGCCCCTTCTTCTTACAAACGGGGCACTTATCTTTCAATTTCTTCATAGCTGCCTCTTAACCAATTTTGATTGCTTGGTCTGTGGGATTCATAGACTCAGGCTTCTTGATATTAATGGTAAATACGCCGTCGACACATGACGCTGAAATATCTTCTGTCTTGGTGTCCCGTGCAACGGTCCAACTCCACGACTTCTTTGACAGCCAACGAACATCCTCTTTGTTTACAATCAGGCTGAGCTTATTGCCTCTAAGATTCAGAACAAAATCACTACGCTTCAACCCGGGAACTGGAATCGCAATGTCCCAGCCGTCTTTGTTCTCTGAAGTTTCTTCACCAAGCAGTGTTTCAACAGCAGACTTGGCCTCGTTAAACAGCGGCCTCATTCCACCAAAAACCTCGTTAAGTTCTGTTTCCAAATCCCTACCAATACCATAACCAACTTTCCACATTTTCTATTCTCCTAATAACATGATTGCCCCAAGCCCGTGTGGCCGGCGCATGTCTATTATAGCACAATGGTGCTGAAGGTCAAGCTGTCTATAGAAAATCCCTTAACAGGGCGCCGACAATGCTATCTACGCTAACTTTAAGAGGTTTCTTTGTTTCTGTCACGTATGGTTTGTCGGTTGGTAGTTTGTCGAAGAAGGGCTCTCTGGCTGTGAATTGTCTATCCAAACCAACTGCGACTCTGGTTTGTTTGTTGACTTCTGCTGAGTTTTTAACAGCATCCATACCAGCCTTCTGGTTATCCCCAAGAAAATAAAGATTAATATTTTCAATCAACGAGGTTAAAGCATTGTAGATTTTGCGGACTTCACCCCTCAAAGAATAAACGTATGTCCAGGCTGCCTTGTCGATGTGTTGTCTAGAGAGAGATAGTTCTCCAAGAATGCTTGCCCTTCTTCTATAGTAATCCGCGCTGATGTGCCACTGGGATTTTTTGAGATATCCAGCCGATCTTTTAAGTGTTTCAAAAAATTGTGGATCGTTGGGATTTAATTTATCAGGGTCGTCTCCTAAAATGTTATGATATAAATTCTGGTATTCTTTTGTGTCCGATGACCGCTCCTCTTTCACTCCTTGTCTAATTTGCATTATGTATACTTGATCTTCATCCAACTTGTCACCCTTATTTAGATATTTGCCCTCTTGATTTTGAATGCCCGCCTTAACCATTGGCCCTGTAACGAGAAAAGTTGACTCTTCTCCGCGTTGCAACAAAACATATTCTAACTCGGGATCTAGAATTGTCCCAACTGGAATAACATTATCTTCATGTTCTCCAGACAATACTTCTGCTGGAGCGAGCTTGACACCTTTTGTAATTTTGTATGTCCTGGGGCCTTCTGGGTTGTGTTGTCTCAACATTCTTGATGAAAACAAATCTGATGGTCTACCAGTTTTAATAACCTCAAGCTTCTTCCTAATAAAGTCGGAATTTACTTTAATTCCGTCTCTGGTCAGCCAATTATCTAATTCTTGGCCGGGCCGATATTCATATGGAGTTGCAACCTCTCTATCCTTCACATTTTTATGACCAATCCACTCTAAGAAGTTGTCCCTTGTAATATCAAACTCATAGAACCTTAATAAAAGCTCGTCCTTGTTCTTGTCGGCCGTTTCTTTAGAAACAATAAGATATGTAATCTTATCCTCGGTCTGTTCACTCTCTTCGCCCGGAGCAAAAAAGTTGACCAAGCTCCTAAAACTTCCCTTACACACTCCATTTTTGCTTAATACTTTGAGGCTGTAGGAGAGCTGGCGGGCGTCCTCCTCAGTTTCAGGCTTATTGCCCAGAATAACATCTGTGATTGGCAGGGAACCATCAACGGGATCAGCTAATTGTTCTCCTTCTGAAGTTCCAGCTAGCAGAGCCTCAAACAAAAAACCTGCCACAGACGGGCCAAACTCAACAACAATGCTGCGAAATATTTCCAAGAACATTAACTTTGATAGAATTTCAGCTGCTGTATATTTTTTGGATACATCGTTTGTTAGAGCAGCGTCAATAAAACTCTGTAAATTACTAACCTTTTCCTTTACAGTTGTTCCTTTGATGCCCTTTGCAATCAACTCAATAACCCTTCTGTCCGCTGAGGTGCGCCGGCCCCAATCCTCTGTGATTTTAATTGCAGGCCATCTAATTGGATTTAATCGGGCGGATTCTTCTTCTGTTATGGTAATTCTCTTCTCCATAATATCAGAAAGAAGTTCGTTGATTAGTTGTTCTTTTTCTATCATATTATAATTAGTCCCAAAACAGCTGTATTGCTATGATCACGCAAGATAATAGAATACTGAGCATTGTCTTTGGGTGAAAGGGGTTTTCCTGCAACATATAATAGGCCAAAACAGGGAACACGATAAACGATGCGCTGAAACCTATCAGCTTCAGCGACCATGCGGCTTCAAAGTGTGTATATAACACCTTGTTGCCGTACCAAAACAAAGCGCTCGCAGGTATTCCGAATAAGAGAATTGATAACAAAGGGTTGTTTGACCAAGCCGGGTTGATAAATTGCATATAACCCTGGAACCATCCAAACACATGGGCGACAACAAACAACAAAAACCCCAATATTACTGTGGACATTTAATGTAGCTCCAAAGAGATATGTGAAAATTTACTCAACTCTTTCTCAGTATCAGTACAAACGTCTATTAAGTTCTTAAGCATATAACTTATCTCAATTTTACCATCTTGACCCACCGCATTTGATGGTAGATCATCTATTTCATTTTCCAATAGAGTTAAGTCGCTGACATACCTGCACAGCATGAACAGCAGCCTTTCATCTTCAATGCTGGCGTCTCTAACCAACATTAGCGCCCTGTCTCTGTTTCTTGCTGTAACAACAAAGACAGACAGCAAAAAGGATGCATCAACTCTCGCCATGTCGCGACTTCATTGAATCTGCAAGGTTTTTAAGGCCCTCGACCATTGCCAGCGGATCTGGCTTTGGCGGCGGCGATTCTTCTGCCGCTTCATAATCGCCCGTTAACGCTTGTTTATAAGCTTGCATGATTGTTCTAGCTTCTTCTAGGGTTGTGTAAGCGTCTTGTACAATCGCCTGTACATAAGAAAGTTCATCAATTGCCGAATCAATGCTCTCTTTTTTACACCAACGCACAGCCCCTCTTAGAGTGGAAAAGATTGCGTCGAGTCCTGGGTCAGCAGTTACTTTCTCAATCCTATCCGCTACGATGCCTGGAATATCTTCTACGTTATCTGTGACCGAATATCTGATCTTAATATTGCTCATCTTAATCCTCTACAATTGCGTGGTTAGTGCTAATAAGCGTCGATACGACCGACACAGCATTCCTTAGAGCAGTGCAAGTTACACTAACCGGATCAACAATGCCAGATTCTAGCAAGTCAACCACCTCACCTGTAGAGAAATCATACCCCAAATTGTCATCAATGTCAACAATCTTTTGTTTTACAAGGTCTGCGGACATATCCGCGTTCTCGGCAATCTTACAAATGGGGGCAGCGGCTGCTTTTTTGACCACATTAAACCCAAACATTTCATTATCAGAAATATCTTCTGGTGGAGATAGATCGGCTGCTGCTCGATATAACGGGATGCCACCACCGCCATGAATGCCATCCGTTTGGGCGGCGTGTACAGCCTCCAGCGCATCTTCAATGCGGTGTTTTTTCTCAATCATTTCAATCTGAGAATGGGCTCCCACTTTAATAACTGCGACTCCCGACAAAAGGCTAGAAATTCTTTCTTGAATCCTTTCACAGATGTTTATATCGTCTTCTGTTCTTATCTCTTCCCTCAGAAGTTCAATGCGTTCCTCAACAAGGTCATACTTACAATCACCACCGGCAATTGTTGTTTTGTTCTTGGAAATTTCAATAGTCTTAGCATTACCCAAGTCAGACAACTTAATATCACTGATGAGCGCTCCACCCTCTCTTGTAACAAACTTTGCGCCGACAGACAGGGCAAGATCAGACAGCAATTGTCGGCGCTCTTGTCCATACTTTGGAGCCTTAATCGCTACAACCTTCATTGTTCCGCGAATCGCATTTAAGATAAGAGCACTGAGGATCTTCTTTTCAAAGTCCTCTGCAACAATCACAAAAGGCTTGCCGTCTCGGGCAACTATCTCTAGAAGCGGGAGCATTTCTTCAAGGTCTAGTTTTCTGTCTGTAACAAACAAAAGACAATCCTCAAACTTAATAGCCTTCTTTCTCTCATCTGTGATGAAAGACTCGGACGCATAACCAGCACCAAATGAAAATCCCTCAACAATGTCCAAATAAGTTTTGGCAGTTCTTGAGTCTTCAATACTAATGGCACCATCTTTGCCAATCTTATCAATGGCTTCCGCAATCAGACGCCCGATGGATTTATCTCCGTTGGCCGAAATTGCGGCAACATGCTCAACATCATCTTTGCTGGTAATGGGCCGGCTACCCTCTCGGATAGTCTCAACAATCTGCTCACATGCAAGGTCCATACCCCTCTTTAGATCAATCGGTCGGATTCCAGCAGTTAGAAACTTCTGAGATTCTTTATACAATGCAGCAGCCAATACAATTGAGGTGGTTGTTCCGTCTCCTACGGAGTCGTTCGTTAACGAAGCAACTTCTTTGATTAGTTCTGCGCCAACTGAGGTAAAGTGCCCGGGTACTGACATAAATTTACTAATAGTTACGCCATCTTTTGTGATAACTGGTGGTCTGTCCTTGCTTTTGAGAAGCACGTTTCTGCCTCCAGGTCCAAGCGTTGCAGACACGTATTCAGACAGGTCTTCAATGCCTTTAGATAATTTAGAATGCAGCTCTGCATCCTTAATATATTTCTTACTCATATTTTCCTCTTGTTGTTAGTTAATCTCTGCCTTGGCAGCATCGAAATCAATCTGCTCATCATCGGCAAGCTCGCTCGTAATTTTATAAAATGGATCTGTGTAAATATATTTCTCTATGCCAGCCAGGGCTGCCTCGGAATCTCCGTCATACATTTCCACCAGCTCTTCCCTAATTGTATCAACCAGTTCAGACATCTCTTCTAAATCCTTTTCAATGCCGAGGGCATGGTGGGCTGCGTTGAGCGGGTCAGTAAATCCGACCATCTTCATATTCATCATTATGACCATGTTGTAATAAATTTTAAACAGGTGTGATTTCTTCATGTATATCTTCTCTCTTCAGTTTTGTTATATTTAGTTTACCATTTTTAATGTGAATGTCAACCCTATTATTGATATAATCACTTAAAATAGAAGTAATCCTTCTTCTCGATAGCTTGCTGCCATTCAAGGTTAGCCAATTAAATATTGAATTGATTTTAAAAGCACGCTCCGCATAAAAAACATTCCCATCTGTCTCCAGAAGGGAATGTTTTCTTAAAAACTTAAATAGTCTTTTTCTGGACACTTAGCCCAGCTTGCGCTCTTTCATCAGGCGCTTTGCTACTCTCTTTGCAATCTTATTAACTACGCTTTCCATCATGGGCTCTTCTTCGGGTGGTCCTTCTTCGCCGCCCATATCTAGGTCTTCTTCGCCGCCCATATCTAGGTCTTCTTCGTCACCTAGATCCATTTCTTCTTCGTCACCTAGATCTTCTTCACCGGCATCGCCACCTTGGGCTGCCACAAGCTGATCGAGGACTTGTACAATAACATCTAGTTGTTCGGGAGTAATCGTTACTTCAGCCGCGTCAGCGCCAGCATCGGGCTCTGGTAGCTCTTCGTCACCTAGATCCATTTCTTCTTCGTCACCTAGATCCATTTCTTCTTCGTCACCTAGCTCAGCACCCTCATCTTCTAGGGGCTCTTCTGGTTCCATACCGCCAGCTTCCTGTAAATTTACGTCGCCGCCAGAAACTTCTGGATCACCACAACCCTCTTCTAGGTCGTCGCAATCTTCCTCTAGTCCCTCACTAGAATCATCCTGATACATCTCTGAAAGGAATCTGTCGGATACCTCTGACTTAATGTTAGCAAACTTCATAAACTTGCGAACCTGACCTTCATTTAAAATCTGCTTTCTACCTTTGCTCATATTACATTACTCCTCGTAAGACAACGTTCAATAATAAATAGTCTCTAAAACACTAAAACTCTATGCGCTTATCAAATATTTCCCCAGTCACCTCTATAAACGAAACAGATAACACTGCACCGTCGGTGCCTTCCAAATCTCTTTCAAATTGTTCATAGATGTTTAACCATTCAAAAAACTTGTCTCTGGATTCAAATTTGACAAAAATGTTTCTATCTTTTTTGTTGCCCTTGAAGATATTAACGTTGAAATATATCATTCCGCACCCATTCTTTTTTCTAATTTAATTATGGCCTTGTCTTGAATTTGTTTCACCCTAACGTGAGAAATCTTCAATCTTTTGCCGACTTCTTCCAGGGTTAGATTGCCGTGTTTAGCAACACACATCAAAGCACAATTCTGGTCTGGTTCGAAATCCATCCAATGCCTGCACTCTTCTTTTTCGCACCGACCTTCGGCTCGCTCATCATATATACATTTCATAAAATCACATCCAAATCTTCTTCTAGAACATCATAAATCTCACTAAGTTCTTGGGGAGATATTTCGAACATATCGTTCACCTTTCTGCCCCTGTCTCGTAGCCTAATATTCTTCTTTCGAGCTGCCGCTTTTTGTATTTTGTATCTTTGTTTCAACTCGTCAATAAGATACAAAATTGCATCGTCTTGTTCAACATATAGTTTTACAATCTCTTCAAAAAAGGCAGTTTGGGGCAACTCATCATACAAAATTCGTGCCTTAAATCTCATCAAAAGTTCTTTATGGACTGAGAACCTTGTGACTTTATGATCCTCTGGGACTTTCATTGCCTGTTTTCCAAATATGTTGAACTCTCCACCATTCCAGCCTGTGTTTGTTCAATGAATTTGGCCTTCTTCCTTAATTGCTTGATATTTTTTGCTCCGCAATATGAGAAGCCGCTTCGGATGCCACGGTTCAGATCTTTTACAATGTTTTTTGCCGAACCCTTGTGAAGAACCTCGACGGAAATGCCTTCATAAGATGAATAAGATCCTTTGAAATCAATTTGAGCTTCTTTACTTGCCATGCCGCGATAGGTTTTGTACTTCATGCCATCTCTTACCACAAACTCCCCAGGGCTTTCGTTAGTTCCAGATAGAAGAGATCCCAAAATAACAAAATCAGCACCAGCAGCAAGAGCCTTAACAATACAACCCGAATTTTTAATACCACCATCAGCGATGATTTTTGCAGTTCTGTCTGATTTTGCACATTCAAATATTGTTTCAAGCCCTGGAATACCGAACCCCGTTTGTATTCTTGTAGAACAAATACCACTAGTTCCAATGCCACATCTAACGCTATCAGCGCCCCAATCAGCCAAATCATTATAACCCTCCAGCGTTGCAACTGCTCCGGCCATGATATGAATGTCGGGACCAACCGCCTTTCTTATATCTTTAATTGCTTCCTTCATCAAAACATGATGTCCGTGAGCTACATCAATACAAATTGCCTTGCATCCAGATTCAACAAGTGCTCGCGCCCTTTCAATGTAATCCCCAGCAACTCCAACAGCAGCCATGCAATTTCTATACTTTTTTGAATACCTGCGAACAATTTCAGTCTGAGACTCAATCGTACAATATCTGTGGATAATAGACCCGCAACCAGACTCATTCATAGACCAAGCCATATCAAGCCCTGTGACAGTATCCATCGAAGCTGCAAAGATCGGAAGATCGAAGTAGATATCCCTTCCTTCATCTAGAGCATTAGAAGTATTAATCTCCGATCTACTTCTAATGTCAGAGTATCTTGGAACTAACAGAACATCGTCATAGCAAATTGCCTTTTTCATTTTCACAACGCCCTCTTCTTTGTTTGAACTATTACCAAACTGAGATAGTTGTTTTCGATGCATGTCTAAATCATACGACATCTTCATTCTCCTTGATTTTCTGCACCAGAGACTCTGCTCTTCCAAAACATTCTGGACAATAAAGGCGAACCTCGTCTTTCTTAACAAACACGCGCCAACTCATTGCCATTTCTCTGTTTGTCTTGTCATAATCTTTGTTACAAACAGTACAATTGTCTGGTATGCGGTTAAACATATTCATCTTATTTTTAATATTTTTAGCAATTTCTTTTTTATAATTGCCCATAAAAGACTTAGCCCTATTCCTTCTAATTTTTCTTAATTGATTACTCATTTATTTCTCCAATGTATAGACTCTTGGTCCGTAGATTCTATTGCTCAGGCCAACTCCCGTTCGGAACACCAAAAGTGCTGAAGGAAATGGTGCACCGTCTCTCTCGTTGCCAGCATCAAGAAACTTAAGTCGGCCCTTGATAAAGTGAATTTGGTCAGCTTTCATGGCATATCTTGCCCATCGTTTAGTATCTGTTCTGGCGGCGACCAAAGCAACAACAACCGTATTCGGCTGAAGAGATTCTTGATAACACTTTGCCAGCCACTCATCCGACTTGCTATATGGTGGATTGACAAAAACTGTTTCACCTCTCCACGACTTGTCTAGGCCGTTCTCTTCTTTTGTGTAATATTTCACACACTTGGCGGTGCTAGCTTCGGCACAGGGATCTAGTGTAAACTTGAAGCAAGCATCTAACTTGTTAAAAAACTCATGCGGAGTTTCCCAATCGTCTTTGCCGCCTGAATGAATTACTCTCTTATCATGCTTGTCCATTAAAAATCTCCAGTTGAACCTAGCGCGCCGTCGCCGCGAGCGCTGTTATTGTTGATGTCATCTTCGAATGATTCTTCAATTCCAGAATCAATCAAAGGAATCAAAACGCACTGTGCCATCTTCTGGCCGGGTTTGATCACCTGGGTTGTCTCCCCTACGTTGTGAAGGTTTACAAAGACTTCGCCATCATAACCACAATCTACAACACAAGCTCCGACAATCAGTTGTCGTTTTGAAGCAATGCCAGACTTATTCTTAATCTCAAGCATTGTATTCGACGGAATTTCAACCTTTATCCCGGTTGGTAAAACCCTTGAAGCTCTTGGTGGAATATGAAAATCTGGTGTATCATACAACTTCCTTTGTGAGCCGTCTGGGCAATAAAACAGATCATATCCTGCATCTGTCGCGTGTGCCTTGTGTGGCAATTTAGCATCCTTTCTAATTCTATAAACCTTCATTTTTCTCCTTCATACTCCTTTATGATATGACATTGTGCAAGCTCTGTCAACAAAAAACCCAACCGAAGCTGGGTTTTTTTTCTTAAGCTGTTTCTAACTACTCTTAAAACTGTCCAGTAATGGCTTTACTCGCCTGCGAAGCTGTCCAAACAACCATCCATCCTGCATATGCTTTGTCTTCACGGACAGAGGTTGAGCCTGAATACTCAATACGGATGCCGCTATCTAGCGTTCCATAAGGGAAGTAATATGAGGCAGATGCGAAGCTATCAGAGCCACTGAAGATGGCTGAGCCTCTTGTAATCTCGCCTGCTGATTTGGTCAAAGAGCCAAGGTTTGCATCAGTTGCGCTGGTGGCCAAGCTAAGCAAGTCCGAACCAGTGAAGAATGAAACTCTATCGCCAATATTGCCGTCATCATTGTCATGAAGCTCGCCAGCTACATAGAAAACCATGTGAGTGTTATCGGTTGCAGAGCCTGTGATGTTTGAGGGCAGCCGAATTGAAGCAGTTCCGTGTGGGTTATCACCATCTCGCTGGTAATAAGGAATGTACTTACCTCTCACACCTTCTTGCCCATAAATAATGCCTACCGTAATCTGCTCTTCCTCACCATCACCTGAAGATGTTACAGTGAAGTCCGCAGAGCCTAGCTTGCCCATGTGGTAATGATAAACCAAGCCTTCGCCGGCGGCACCGTCAAAGTTGGCAAGGTCGGTTGATTCGCCAGTGCCGTAAGCTCCAACGCCTCCTGTTGACCACAGACCATAACTTCCACTATCGCTATCACTATCGCTCACTAAAGCCAACTCGGCTGATTTAAACGAAGCTGAGACGGAACCTGACCTGGAAAGACCTTGCCACATTAGAGCCTCTTCTAGCGAAGCTGTTAGTCTGGTGGCTTTGGTTACTGAAGTCAAACTAGTATCGTCTAAGACTCGTCTGATGTTCTTCTTTACTTTTCGTTTTCTTGGATTAGGCATTCAATTTAACTCCCACTATAAACAACGCTATTATAAATAGTGTTCCCGAAATGAAAACTCCAGATGCTCTAGGTCAGCAACTTAAAATTGTGTTTTATAGATCTCGACGAAAAGCCCCATTTATCATTGTGTTCCAATTTGGCAATGTATGGCTTATTAAGTTTTATGCTGTCAGACATTGGTTTGATCCCCCAACATTTGATATCATTTTCTTTGTTCGTCGCATCAATAACCTTTAGAATCCAATAGGTTTTGCCATGCTTTGTCTCTTTCACGATGACTTCTTTGGGAATAAACCATGCGATTTTAAGCTTGTTGTCCCACTCACCCAGAGCAGGAATATTAAGCTTCTCAAATTTATGAAGAAGCTCGTCTTCAATAACAAGTTCAAGAGGATAAACCCCCGTCAAGTCAGAAATATAGCAAATCTTTTCTGACAATGAAAAATCTCCCTCTTCCTTATAAAGCTCAATGTTTTCAAGGAACTTCTTTTTTGTCTTAGCTCTGTCGACAGCTACGGCAGACCAAAACGACTTCAGACCAGTAAACCTGTTGTCAACCAAACAGTTCAAAGCTTGGCTACGGCAGAGAACATCAAGAGCTTTCTTGTTGAGCTTGCTGTACACAATGTTTTCATTGAACAAAAAGCCTTCGACATCTTCGAAAGGACGATTCAATAGGATTTGATCAATAGCTTTGTCGCCAAGACCTTTAATGGCAGTAAGGGGTTGGATCAGCGTCTTACCATCTTCAGAGATTTCCCACGTTCTGCCAGAGCTATTGATATCAACTCTTTTGAGGTTGTACCCAAAATTCTTAGCAAGGTTCACAGCCTTGGCTTTGCGTTTCTCTGGCTCTTTGTCCAAGAAAGCAGCCATCCACTCAGCTTCGAAGTGATAAGCCAGCCACGCGCACTGGAACGAAATGATAGAGTATCCTGTAGCGTGAGCAAGGTTGAAACCATAACCACTGAAGAACTCCATTGTTTGCCATAACGCATTTGCATCAATCTTTGGCATTCCTTTCTCAAGGCATCCGTCGATGAACTTGCTGTAAATCTTCTTCTTTTGTTTTTCCTTCTCTCCGGTGCCTTTCTTCGTCAAAAGCTTGCGTAGTTTGTTACCTTCATCCAGTGAGATATCCTTACCAAGCTCGTTGGCAAGCATTGCAATCTGCTCTTGGAAAATCAACTGTCCGTAAGTTCCCTTAGTAACTCTCTTGATTTCCTTATTAAGATATGAGACACTATTCTTGTCGCCTTTCGCTTTAACATACAGCCTGTCAACCTTGGCCGATAGCGGCCCCGGTCTAAAGATTGATGTCACTGCCGACAAATCAGTGAGATTGTTGGGCTTTGCCAGCTTACAGAAGTTCTGCATACCAGACTCAGTGAACTGAAAGATTCCTGCGAATTTGCCCTTGTGAAAGATCTTTTTGTAAATTGCACGTTCGTTCACTTCGAGAATGTCTGGATGCAAATGGTCTGCATAAAATTCACGCACATCCTCAAAGGATGGATTTGTAACATCGTAATGTCTTTTAAGAATGTGTCGAATACACTCGTCAATCATTTGCAGGGTTGAAAGGCCAAGCAAATCAAATTTAATAAACCCAAGCGGCTCAAGGTGGCGAACGTTTTGCCCCTCACTCCATGGAGTCTGAACGGTCCCGCCACTGTTAATTAGCGGCATGTTTTCATTAAGACTGTCTGCAATCAAAACGCCGCCAGCGTGGCGGCTGACGGAGCGAACCTGTCCCTGCAATACTCTAACGTGTTCCTTAACTTCCGGGTGGGCATTGAGGAAGTTCTGTAAAGAACTAGAATACTGCATAATCTCTTCAAAAGTCGGCACATACACGCCAGCCTTAATCCCGTGGGCTGCCTTAGCCTTTGGAGTCGCCTCATACAGCATAGACTTAGTGACCTTATTCACCTCTGAGTATGAAATATCATAATACTTTGAAATGTCTTTAATCAACGAGCGTAGTTGCAAGGTGTTGTAGTTGGAAATCGGAACGACATTGTTCTCTCCCCACTTCGCAACAAAGTGTTCTGTCAGGCCAATTCTGTCTGAAACGTCATAATCAATGTCAGGATATCCACTGCTTTCGTCCTTAGACAAAAACCGACTGAACAATAGGTTGTTCTTGATCGGATCTACCTGTGTGATCTCCAGCAAATAAGCCACAAGCGATGCGGCGGCTGAGCCGCGAGCGGGGCCTACCAACATAAGCTTTTGAGCTTCATCTGAAATCTCTTTCATTGTTAGGAAATATTTCGAAAAGCCCCTCTTGAAAATCGTATCAAGTTCCAGCTGTAGCCTATCCCGATATTTCTTGCCCGTGATACCGCGAGCCTGCATCGCAACTTCACAATGAGATTTCAGTGTGTTATCAGCAGAAGATAGATCATCGCAGATAAAGCTAGGAAGCTTGACTGACGTAGCCAAGTCGTAATCTTCAACCACGTTATGTGCAATATTATGGGTCTCCACGATGGATCTCTTAACAAAGTCATCGTCGTATACAGCACCACACATTTCTGAATAAGTTTTGTAGGCTTCCCACATTTGGTCGCCATTTTTAGGATATAGTTCATAATCAAGCTCTGATCGGTCGTTGGGAAGTGGTCTATCTTCCCAATCCTTCTTCTTGCCCATCCACCCAAGCTTCTTATACATTTCCCGGCTCTTAAACAGCTCGGGTCGTGGATAGTGGGCATCGGCGGTGGAAATTACTTTGATTCCAAACTCATTACAAACTTGGATAACGTACTTATTAATTTCATGTTGCTCTGGAATCTTATTCCACTGGATCTCTCCATAGAAGCGATCACCAAAAATCTCAAAAAACTGGCCGGCGATTTTGCGGACGCCATTCAGTATTGCAGTTTCGCCATTTTCTCGATTTTTCCAAAACTCCTTGGCGAATGGACCTCCCATGCAAGCGCTTGTGACGATAACCCCTTCACTGTGCTGTCTTAGCATGTTAAGATCAATGCGCGGATATCGATAGAAGTTGGGCGCCTTATAAGACTCAGACACCATCTTGAAGATGTTGTGTAGTCCTTTGAGATTCTTCGCAATCAGAAGCAAATGAGCACGCCTATTAAGGATATTTTTGGTAGACTTTTTTGTCTCCGCTTCATCCTCAACAGAAAGCTCAACAGACTCTTTCTTTGATTTCTTCTTTTTTTCCTGGGCCTTGTCGAAATCAACCTGCCAGTCCGCAACAGAATCAATGAAATAAGCCTCAATACCATAAATCGGCTTGAAGGTTTTGCCCTCTTCGTTCATTTTCTTTGCATGAAGGTATTGATATACCAGCCCATTCATGTTGCCATGATCGGTGATCGCAAGGGCGTTCATGCCATTCTCATGGGCATAATCCATATGATCTTGCGGATATCCAATAGCGTCAAACACGCTGAATGTGGTATGATTGTGCAGCCCAACAAATGGGATGCTTGGTTTCGTGGTACTCATATTTTCTCCTAATACTGGGTGGGCGCTGACAGTTCTTCTACTTCGTTTTCCAGATCCATAACTTGTCGCTGAAGATCTTCTAGTTCGCCATTTTTGAATTCAGTTAGAGCCTCGACGAGTTCCCTCTGATCTATTGAAAGTTCAATCCAATTCAATGCCCATCCCATTCGAACTAATAGATTAACCGGTAGATTTTTATATGCCTCTTCACTCATCGTTTAACTCCACAACGTTAGCAACTGGTGCCTTACAAAATATGTCAGGCTTGTCCAGCTTATTATTTGAGGCCATATACTCTGCGTAGTCTGGCCATGACTCGATCTCATTGTACCACGGAGCAGGCGTTGGGTCAACACCAGAAAAATCTAGCTTGTTGTATACGTCAGTGAAGGACAAATTGCCCGTCAATCGTCTCTTTCCCAACTCACAATTTATTTCCCTCATGTCTTCATACGAAAAAGAAAAGCCCATCTTGTGGCCGGTTTTGATACTATTCCCGTCATGCTCAATGTAGAATTTATTCTCATTTTTTATATCTTGTCTATGTTGTCTGACTAGCTCAGGTTCGTATAATCCCATGGGAAATGCCGCATAATATGAACTTGGAACGGTGTAACTTCCAACACCAAAGGCAACTCTAGTTGCATAAATTGCTGAATTAATAATACCCCAGGCATCCCCGTATCTGGCTGTTCTATACCTCGCCAACTCTGGAACATAATAAATGTAAATGCGGCGCTTGCTCTCGGAAGGCCAGCGATCCATAACCCTGTTTAAATACAAAGGATCTTCAACGTAGTCGCCTATCCTTTTCTTGATAAGCTTCTGCCAATCATCGTTGACTGTTATCCAAATTGTATGACAGCCCGCCATGGCGCACTCATACACGGCGCGCTCTAAAAGTGTGTAACCTTCACCAATTGGCATCAGGCAATCTACCCAATCAAATCCGAAATTGTGCGGTGAATGTGGCAATGATATGCAGCCTGCGACATATTTGGCGTTTTTGTCGCGTCTGCCTCTCTGTCCAAAATATATTTGCTTTCTTCTTTGCAAAACTGTTCTATATCCCTGGCGTCATAGATGACGCCCTCTGTCTCCAAACAAATGTCCTTGTCTTGATTGAATACTGTTCTCTGCTTATGTTCTACTTCTAAACCCCTTATAAAGTAAGGTAGATTTGTCCTTTTTATAAGATCTGCGACTAAATATCTCAAAGCGACCACTCCGTATTCGAACTCCAACAGATTTTCCTCTTTTATCAGAGATTTAACCAGTATCTTGTTGTGTTTGTTGAAGTAAATCTCTTTTGCGAAGTCGTCGTCCCCATAAATCAAGAACAAGTTGTGTTTTTTAGTAGTAACTTCACACAGATCGTAGACCAGTCGTGGACTATAATCGACAGAATCAATCTCTAACCCAGAAACCATAATAGTGTTAAACACTCTCAGCTCAGAGAAGGGAATGATTTTGCGGCTTCTACCTAGTTTTATAAACCTGTCTTTAATACTAACCCGAGTGGAGGCTGGCCAAAGCATCCCAGACAGAGACAATATCCCAACAAGATACTCCCTCAATTCACTAATGTTTCTGCCGAACTGGACAACACCCTTTGATGTTCTTTTGAAGACCGCTTTGTTTTCAAAGGGCAATTGTCCAAAACTCAACTTGGCCGGCAAGCACTCATGTTTGTTCAGCTTCTTATCGTGTGTATATATTAGCGGCACACAGTGAATGTAGGAATACAATAACGATTGTATGTTATTCCCTACAGCAATGGGTCCGCGATTGCACATACATAATTCTCTAATACGACAAACAAGTCCTCATAAAACTCTTCGGAACCGCCCGGAGGAACTGGCACTCTCTCTCGCATGGATCCTTGGACTAGAATATATGAACCTTTAGAGATATGGGAATCAGCAGGGCCAATCCGCGAATCGGCGGCGACTTCCATCCACACCTTCCCAGGCGTTACTACTCGTGCTGGTCCCTCGTCGGGTACATAAAATACGTTCATCGCAGGTGATACTTCCACCGGACCCTTTACCTCTCTAACCAAAACGTGTCTATTGGTTGCATGTATCTCGTACTTCATTAATCATCCCGTAAAGTTTTTTCAACCTGATTATAGAAATCTCCAAGCAAATCAAAATTAGTATCGTCTCTTAGTAAACGGTATGCTTTCTTTGCCATCTTGATCTCGTCCTTCGACAACCAATCATTATCAATATAGTTCTTCCGAAGATCCTTCAAGTCTTCTTTATAGGGCTTAATGCAAGCCTCAACTTCCGCCATAGCTTTAACAAAATCAGTAATGTGTTCAGCTTTAGTTTTCTTATTTAACATATTTTCTCCTTTCTAAATGTTGTTTAAGACTTTCATAGTTGCCAATCCAACTTCTATTTCCGTTCGCAATCAAGACTACTATTGGCAACTTAGCAGACTGAGTTATTTCAATAACGTTCTCAACGTCATTCTTATCAAAAATTATCTGATGTTCCTGACCAGCTTTAACCAAAGCTCGCACAATCATTTGGAACTCATCGTTGCTCTTTAGAGCGTATACCTCGTAAAACATCCCACACTGATCCAAGCACGATCCTAGTGATCATGGCAACTGCCAATAGACCAACAGCCAACAACGTTGCAATATCCAATAATCGTTTCTTCAAAGCTGCCTCCAACAGTGATACCATTATACCACCAATCAGGAGGAAGTCAAACCATTCTATAAAATAATATACACACCTTCGTAGATGCGACTTTCAAACTTTTCAATAGACTCGCCCCACACAGATTCATGGCTACCCCACCAGGGGGTAATCCAGCGAGTCTGGACACATCCATCTAAAATGCCGAGAATGATCCCGTAAAAGGGCTTTCTGTGATCTGACGAACTGCCCGGCATTTGTACCAAATCGCCAACTTCGTATTTCATTAATAATCGAATAGAACTAAAGTATTGGGGTCTTGAGAAAGAGCCCCTATGTTCATGTAGCGAACATCTTTGACCAGCCGCTTGGCGTCTGTATAGTTATAGACATCTGTAGATTTAAGTATCTTAATCAGTTCTCGTATAAGGCTCATCGCCTGCTTCATGTTGAGAATTTTAAGATTGCCTAAAACCCTTTCTAATGTTTGCTCTTCCATAGAAAGCAGCGATCTTTGCAGCGATCTTTGGAAGGCATCCGTTTCATCGTGCTCAGTAGCGTCAACCATTCCTGGTGGATACATTTTCCTGACCAATGCGTCTTTAATATTAAGGATTTCATCATTCGCATCATAAGATTTGCCATAAAACAACTCATCCATTGTTATAAGCTTTGGCATTTCAACGTAATACAGGTCTTCAGGTGTGTTAGAAAATGTGATTGTTCCATAATCATAGATCATTAATGTGCTTTTGTGTGCTGACTTGGTGTTGAACAGATCATCCACCGACTTCTCATGCTTTTTTGCGTCAGCAGTGCCTGAATAATCAACCATCGCCTGTTCGGCGTCCCAAGAACCATAAGATATTTTGAGGACATGCCCGTTTGTTAGCTCAAATACGGCCCCAAAATACCCGCCGCCCAAATATTTCTTAATTTTGACTTCATTGAAAATCTTGTTTTCCCTGACCATTAGCCCGATTTGTTGGGTGAGGGTTCCTATCTTCCTTGATGCAGCAGCGATAGAACTCTTCTCGACCATAATCTCTCTGAGTCTTTCAGTTTTTGCTAAAATCTTAAAATTATGATTTTGAGTGCTATTCATCCCTCCACGATCAAGGACATGTTGCAGAATATCCGGGTCCGACCGGCCAACTGTGTCTCTTTTGTGGTTTAGCGGCATCTTGGTGGCGGCCATAGCCAAATCTGCCCAATCTGCGTTAACGGGCTGTTTTTGTTCGTCTTTCCAGTCGGGATCTCCAGGCTTTGGTTTCAAGTTGGAGCTGTCCTCCGGATCCCAATCCCTGTGGACCTCAGTTAAAAACCTGCGCCAATCTTTAAAACGTTTGTCCATCATTTAAGATTGTTTAACACCCTTTGTATGTCAAGACCCACGGTGTCGATCTTTCTCTTTGTCAGATGAAAGTGGCTAACGACACCCTTGAACTTACCCTTGGCAGCTTCTCTGTGGATCGCGTAGAGCGCACTTCCAGCGTCATCCTCTGGACTCTCTAGTGGGATGCCATAGTGCGAACACAACGCATCCACGAGCGCTGAATAGGCTTGGATCTGGACTCCGTAGAACCCCAGATGTGGCTTGAGCTTGTGCCCATGCACGATGGAGTCTGTCATGATTGGACGCAGGCCAAAGCCTCGCTTCTCATATGTTGGATTGTATTTTGTGTAATATGCGTTGCTTAGGTCAATGCCAATGCTTCTGTTGTTAACACTTCTGAAGCCAGCGTGCCAACATGCATGATTCGTATCGACAAATTGATAAATTGTTCCATCGTTGTCGATGCAAAAGTGAGACGAAATACCCTTTTTCCTGAGAATGTTGTAACAGCTTGTTGCTGAGAGGGCAACATCCCAATGCGTTACTATCATGGAAGGTTTTCGATGTCTGCTGTATGTCTTATAATTCTGCTTCGGAAGCGTCTTTGACTCTTGACTGTCTATCGATATAACTTTGTCCCACTCGACCTTAACCTTTTTCAAATCACAGATAATATAATTTGAACTTGATAATTCTAGAGGGTCTATCGCCTCTATGTCGGTAGTATGTTGTGTAAAGATCCGTCGAAACGTCACAGGCCCAACAAGGCCATCTGTGACCAGCCCATGATCTTTTTGGAATAGCTTGACAGCCTTGATTAACGATCTTCCGAAACCAGATACGCCAAACCATTCAGGTTGCCAGTCCAGCTTTGCCGAGCTAGCTGTGTTATAAAATACTTTTTGATCAAAATTCATTATGGCTCATCCACAGTCGTATGTGCGTGGACTGGTGTGGTGCTGGTGTTTGTGTTTCTTAGTGTGTTGATTTTATCAGCATTAATCGTCTGGGAAATCAATACCACCAAAACGGCAGCAAGCAAAGTGCCAATGAACATGACAGAAGCTGTCGCCGTATTTTGTGCAACCCAGTCAGCAACTTGCCTAACCCGAGACTTATTTGTTTCTCGGACTTCTTGCAAAATCGCGGCGTATTCTTTTGTGTTGTTTTTTGATTGTCCCGCCAACTCTGTTCGTAATTCTTTGATCTCACTCACCGTAGAGTATTGAGCTTTGACCGACTGTTCTGTCAAATCAATCAACTTCTCGACCATATACATTTCAAGAGACCCTCCGTTGGTCGGGGATGAATCTGTAACAACTTCGGGGGGATTCGCGCTTATAGCTAGCTTAGACATTATTTTACCCCTTCAATAGTTGTTTCTTATCCAGAATCGCATACATCTCATTCTTTGAACCCTTTACGATGGTAAGTTCCTTCGTTAAAAGCTCAACTAAGTGAGGATATTTGAGTGCGAACTCTGAAATTGTTAAATTTTCTGCTTTGCAAATCTGATCTACTTTCTTGGCAATTAATCCCATTTCTTAAACTCCGTCCCCTGCGGCGTGCCAGCCATAACAGTTAACAAACTTTGAACTATTTTGTGTATGTATATCAATAAGCTCTGGCACATTCTTCTTATTCTGGTTGTTTTTGTTGTCATTGTTCGGCGGAGGGGCCGGGGACAACACAAGCCCCAAAACAATCACCAATCCTACTAAACTATCCATCAAACAATTCTCCCTTATATCTTACTGCATTATAAATAGTGACGACATAGAGCAAAAATACAACTAATTATGCTATGAAAACTATTTTTCGCGTTGGCGTTGTTTTTGTCATGATTTCGTGTATATTATCGTGTGCAACTTATCAGAGAATAAAAATTGGCCGGGTTCTCCCGAGAGAATCTTTCGTAAAGCTTCAAAAACTCCTAACCGTGTCATTCTGCGACAAAAGCAAAAAACTATGTTCGTCTCAAAAATTCGCATCGGCGGCCAGTGGCGTTGTTGTCAAAAGAAACTCCAAAGGCGCATTCATTCTAACTGCTGAACATGTTTGTTCAAATAAGTTTCTTGAGCGCTTTCGAGGAAAACCATATCTGTTGGGCTTCAACGCCCTAGATATAAGGGGTAATAAACACTCAGTTACGGTAGTCAACACAAACCAGCAACACGACCTGTGCCTTTTGTGGTCTAGAAACTTCTTAGCCCCAGCTGCACCAATATCCGAATACCCTTCTGAGATTGGAGACAAAGTATATAACCTAGCTGCTCCTGCTGGAATTGCAAACAAAAGCATGATTCCAATTTTTGAAGGATATAACTCTGGACCATTTGGGGACTCCATTGCCTATTCTATTCCGGCAACTGGTGGTTCTTCTGGCTCACCAATCTTCAATAAGAATGGGCAAATCGTGGGAATGATTCATTCAGCGTTTACTCGGTTTCCAATGTTGTCCCTGTCTGCTCGACACGATGTCCTCAAACAGTTTATTGAATCAACCATTTTAGAATACGAAAAAAGACTATTCTTCAATGACGTTCTAAATCTTCTGGAAACAATGAACACGCTGTTTAGTTGTTAGGGCTCTTTTGACCACTTGTCATACACTTTCTTTAATTGTCTTGCTTGAACCTGCAACCTTGACAACTCCTTAAGAGATATTGTCCTGTTTGCATGTTTCATCTCCGACCACAAAGCCTTTTCTACTTCAGAGCTTAGTGTCAGAATCATTTGGATCTTTTCCTGCGTTGTCACCTAACAACCCCGCCTTTTCTAATACAATTAGTCCGCCAACACATGGCAGTTTTATTCATTGGCTCGTTGCGATCTTTGAAAATCTTAGGATATTTCTCGCACAGTTTTCTATCCAATTCTTCTCTCATTTTAAATTCCTTCTTCTCTTATGTTGATTCCGACTGGAAAGCGTGGAATCTTGTCTTCGCTCTTTCCAAAATATCTTACAGTTAGTTGAGAACCTACAAAAGATTGTCCATTTGTAAACCAGTCCTGGCGCTGCTCGTATGTGCCCCGGGGGACAACACTAAACTCTGCACCATTTGTTTCACAAACCCAAACCACGCTGCCCTTTGCCTTGCCAACTCCCTCTTGGAAATCAACAATCTGAAACTCCTCATCGTCAAAGTTCTTGAACTTCAGCAGCTCTCTGCTCCTGTGCCCGAGCCTATATTTTCCCCCGTTCAGTCGGACGATAAGTCCTTCAAAACCTTCTTTGATGTAGTAAGCTTGCATGTCAAAAACTTTCTCTTCAGAGAAAACAGTTCCCGCCTGCACAGCGTGTGTGTGTTCACACTCATATAGATCTTCTTCAAAGACTTCATCAAGTATATCTTTGCGTACCGACCAAGGTTGGTCTAGTTCATTAAGGTCTACTACATCATAAACATGGAACTTCAACGCAACGCTTTCTGGCCTGTTCTTCTTGACAAGTCTCATGAAAAGCTGGAATGGAATTCCATGAACATAAAGTTCTCCGTCCAACACAATGTTTTTTGGGAAGTCCTTTTGTTCCAATTCGTTTGAAATGTGGGGCACATTGTAAAGCTTTCCGCCACGGCTTTTCAAGACAACTCTGCCATTCTCCCAATGGGCAAGGCAGCGGACTCCATCAAGTTTTGGCTGAACATCAACTGGATATTGTAGTTTTTTCTTTTTTGGATCCCATTTGTGAGCCAGCATGGGACTTATTCTAAGTTCCTTTGGGTTACTTACCTCTTTCAAATCTTCGCCATAGCCCTTGTCCTTCTTCTTCTTGGACATAGATATGGCCTCAAGCTCTGCTTGCTCACTAGCTGATGTTTCATTTGATTTCCCAACATTCTTTCCAAGAGCGTTCTTGGAGGCAATCTGAGTTTTACCATTCAAAACACCGTGTTCTGTATAAATGGTGTTATCTTCTGTCCAAATTGTCCAAACTCGGATAACACTTTTTGAATCTTTTTTGTAAAGTTTAATCGGTTTCATTTTGGCTCCTTCTTTCTGCCAACAAATATGATACTAACAACACTGGCGCGCCAATGACGCACATCGAACCATAAGCAATCATGCCCAGCCCGCTAACGAGTAGCTCTAGCGGTTCCCTATATTTATAGTTCATTTTATATCCTATACTTAATCAACAACCCAACCCACGATGGCTGGTTGTCATAAACTTCCTCATTGGTTGTTAAAATAATATTCTCATTGCTTCCGTCAGAAAGAACAACCGTTCCCTCTGAACTTGAAGGATATTCACTCCAATAACCATCTTTTGATATGACCTCTTCCTTTAGAAGATCAATCATGCCGGCGGCCTCTTTGCCAAAGAGAATACAAACGTCGCCGTCGCCGCCATCTGCCCACAAATGTTGGTAGATAAGCTCTGCTAGCGGCTTTACCATTGTTTTTTCAATCATCTTCCAATACCTCTCCGCACTTAGCGCAGACTGCATAGTCATCTGGGTTATTGTTGAACACCTTTCCACAATAGAAACACTTTGTGTGAGTTTCGTTCAAGTGTTTAAGGTAGTCTTTTTCGTCTTTATATCCAAAATCACAATAATTGCACTTACTCATCTCTCAGTCCCTTCCAGATTTTAATCGTCTCTGGGAAATGTTGCTCTGCAATTTCAAGGCACGCCTCGGCAGCTTTCCTGATTTCCCATTGTGCCCCTTCGTGCGTCCGAAGGTCAATAAATTTCAGAAGGTTGTGAAGCGAAACCGTGCCATAATATTCAGTATATAAACTCTGAGGAAGGGCCATGCGTGCCTGTTCTCTGCATACACCTTTTGCCAGCATACCGTGAAACAACTTCAGACAATGAATGTTGTGCTCTTTCATAAGCCTTGAAGCCTTCATTTCAGATGGCAAATAAAGATTGCCAGTCCCAACTGCTGGATTGATTAGCTCATCATCCTTGCTGGCTTGTCTGTTTGATTCGTGCTGTTGTCTGAACTCCTTTGGCTCATAGAACTGTATGTTTTTGCTCGTATATCTCCGGCTCACCTCATTAAAAGCCCAAACGCGATGGCGGTGATGCTGCGAACGAACGAATAACGGAACAACAAACTTGAACGTTATGTTAACATGTTCAAATGGTGATGTGTGTTTGTGCTTCAATAGATATTTGATAAGCTTCTTATCTTTGTTCGCCAGTGGCTTATTGTTGTGTTGACCAAAACTTACTCTAGCAGCGTTCACTGCCATCTTATCGTTGCCCATGTGTTGGACATATTGCACTCGGCCAATGTTGTCGTCGTATAGATAAATTGTATCGCTCATTCAACCCTCGTCTTTAAGGCACCTGTAAGCCCGTGCCTTACCTGCGGCTCTGCCTCATTAAGATCACCCCCTTCTGAGACAGTCAACTGATCCAGATTCCATCGTTTCATTTGCCAGTCATATAAGCATACTAACACAGTTCCCCACACAAGGGAAGCATAAACGCCAATCATTGCTGCTCCCCAATATCTGCTCATCCACATGACAAACACGGCGAACGGCAAGGTGAATTTGGCAGTCATGAACATTGCTGCTGCAATCTTCTGTCGCCTGTTCGCCGAATGGAATAGGCTTGTAAAGTATTCAAACTTAAACTTGTTCATTTCTTGTCTCTCCATCTGGTAAACACGCTCGCCGCAACAAGGACCATAACCATAACCAAACAAAACTCTATCACTACTAACTCCTGAACCATGCCACCGATATGCTCCAGCAACATTCCAACTTCTTCCATTATCTCAGGATCCTTTTATACATCTTGTCAACGATATTATATTTTGCCTTCATGATTGGATATCCTGTGACTCTCCTTTTCATGAATGCTCGCTCTGTCATGTAATGCATGACGGTGACGTTAAAGTCATTTTCCAAATCTGTTTGAGCATATGCGATATACAAGCCCATCTTCAGGAGGCGTTTAGATCGAAAGTAAGGTTGGACGGTGCCATTCAAATACGCATCAATCTTCTCGTCTTTAACCCCGCGACGGAGCTTTCTCCAAGTTACCCACGGGAAACGAAAGTCACCATTAAACATCAAAATGCTGGAGAATTCATGGTGAAGGTGAGAATACGGACTGTTTCTGCCTACATAGATGCTGTTCCCGATATATGTCCCCGCATACCTCATCCCATGGAACTTTAATACATCGCAAATGAAAATTCCATCAAGGTTTTCAGATATAACATGCTTCTTGTACATCTTTAGGAACTTCTTGATGTCATTCATGATTTTCAACACAGCAAATCGCGAAGCTTTCTTACATTTGGCGTTGTATGGTGGATTTTGCTTATATTTGGAAAAATAAACATCCCTATCCGCGCTATAATGCACCGACACGCCATACTTTGCTTTAATAAACTCTGCCGACTCTTTAGCCGTCGATGCTCTTGCACATTGGGCAAGAAACAAGACCACCAAAGCAACCGCGACACACGCGCTCCAAACTGCTCTATTCCTGTTCATGGTGCCATTATAGCACAGCGCAGCCCCCAGGTCCAGCACAAGCTAGCTCGCCCTGCAAGTCCGTATTATCTTGTTCCTCGACGACCTTGGTTAAGTCGACTTGTTTGAGGCTCTCCACAAGATGTTCATATGTCTCTTTGGAACATGACTCAAATGGGGCTTGTTTATAAACGTGGTCCGAATATGGCAGAACAGTTAACCCATTGTAACTATTGCGGTTCTCCCACATCCACTCGCCGACATCGAACCACTCGCTATCTTTAATATCTACAGTAGCCGATACATTATGAGTATTCTGTCCTTTTCTATGTCCAAACTTAACCCACTCTGAGGAAATCTTCTTGATCCTTTTGAGAAAGTGCAGCGCGGATTCACTTCTGAGAATGGCGTCTTCTGGCGCTTTCTGAGGAATTCCAATAACTGCTGTGTCGTGGGGTCTGAAATATTCATCTTCGACTAATTCTGGAAGACTTTCCAAGAGATATTTGTAAATGGATTCATTTTTTCCAACTCTGAGTCTCCTAATATAATACTGATCATGCCATGCGTGGATTCCGCTTGAGGTTCCAAGGACAAGACTTGTTGTTCCGCTTGGCTTGACTGTTGTGCAGCGGGCTGCCTTATTAATTTCAATAATTCCAGCAACAGTCTCGTTCGTGTCAACGACAATCTTGGCAGATTCTTCAAAATCTAACTTCAAAACAGATTCAGACGCGATTCCGGTCATGCTGACGCCGATCAGAGCATCGCGCTCTGTGGTTCTGCGCCAAACATCTCTAAGATAGTGAAAGTCTGTATAACCAGCCTGCAATGTTCCAATGAACGATGCAATTCTGGAACAATCATTAAGTTCTTCCTGATTTTGGATTGTAGATGCGTTGATTTCAACGAGATTACAAAAGCTGAACGGCTTTAGTGCAATCTCTGCACAGGGATTGCATCCCCAATTCATATCATTTGACAAATAAAATCCAGGCTCTCCACAGCCGCTCGCTCTGACCCTCTCCCATATCTCTCTAAAGTATTCTTTTGTGATCATATGCCTCATGAGATTCACAGAGTTATTTGCTCTCCCGCGTTGTGGATTTTGTTCTTGCCAATTACCAGCCTTTGCTGCAAGCATTTCGGGGTCATCTGCGTCAAACAGACTTAGGAGCGCCGCTCGACGGATTCCGCCAGCCAATACAGCGTCCGCGATATGACAGATAATGTCATGTACTTCAATTGTTGATAGCGAGTCGCCTTCTTCTTTTTCATCTAATATTCCCTCAATTTTAACGAGACATTCCTTTAGTGGTTGTGGGCCGGGGGCTTTGCCCCCGGAAGTCACCAACAACGAACCCTTTGCTCGGATATCTCCGTAATCAAAGCGCAGCGTTGAGCCTCCAAAGAAATAACTCTTTGTAAGTGCTTTGATCGCATCTGCCCAGCCTTCAATGCTGTCGGCAATTAAAAACCGCCTTGTTCTTTTTGAGTTAGGGCGTTTAATTTCTGGCAATCGTTCAACATCGTGCCTCTGGACACTAAAGCCAACTCCGCAACCCGAAAGCAACAAAAACATAACTTCACTAAATACGCGCCAATCGTTGATTGGGGCAAAAGCACAATTATATTGCCTACTTGGATTAATCTCAATTGGCTTACCACCAAATTGCATTGCGCGCATGCTTGGCAAAACCTTTCGATCATAAACGTATTCATAGGCGGACTTAATTTCACCCCTCAATTCAGGATATTTCCTGATGTGCATATCTCTATTGCGAGTGACGATTTCATGCCACGTTTCCCTGCGCTTTTTATGTGGAATATATTTTGCGTACTTCATGTGTACTGTAATATCCGATAAGATCCTGCTAGCTAGTTCCATGTTTATTATCCTTTAAAATCTCAAAAAATCACCAAAGAAAATTTTCAAGCCGATCCAGTATTTTCAATCTCTTCAGTTTTGGCCTTTTCGGGATCAGCCTTTTCAGCTGCCTTAAGCTCTTTGTACTTCTTCTTGAGATTGTCTAGTTGTGACTTGGCTGGATCTTTGTTGATTGTTTCTTCCGTAGAGTCTGCTGTGATGCGAATTTCTGATTTTGCCGTATCCATATAAATAGAGAATACAGACCCGTCAACGCCAGACCTATTCTTAGCAATGAACAGCCTTCCCGTTTTATTCTTTTTATCTTCAATAGTTCGAGACAGTGTAAAAATCAAATGAGCTGGCCAGCATTTGCTATAAGCTTCTGCAATCGATTCCATTGTAATCAACTCGGCGTTCAAGCCAGAGCGATTTGTTTGGCTTGCAGTCATAATTGGACACTCATATTCTTCAGCAATTGCAATAAGTTCCTCGTTGATAAGCTCAAGGTCGTGCCGCTTCTCTGCCCCGTACTTAATAGGCTTCACCAAGTCAGCATAATCAACCAAGATAAGGTCGATCTCCTGGCCCTTGTTCCTCAACTTCTCAAGATGATTGCGAATTGTGTTAGTGGTAGCCTTGCGTGGCGGGTACTTTTTGACAGTTAACAGCCCTTTAATGTTCTGGATGTTTTCTTTAACCAAATCTTTAAACTCATGAAGGTCGTCAAACTTGGTCTTTGTGTTGAGACTATCATACCGTAAGGCGACATCTTCTGCGGACATTTCTAGTGTATAATGTACTACATTTAGACCCTTCTGAATAGCTGTCGCGCCAAGGTGAACGAGAACGTGGCTTTTACCACCACCAGTGGCCGCAATAACGACTCCAAGCTCGCCCTTTCCCATGCCGCCTCTAGTAATGTTGTCAATGTCTTCCCAGCCAGTGGTTACGGCGTTGCGTGTTTTATGAGTGTACCTCTTTTCAAAATCCTTAATGTAATCATGACCAAAATTGTTCTCTTGACCAAGAGTCAAAGCTTTATTAATTAAGCCTGAGATTTCATCGAATGATGACTTGTTTAGCAACTCAACAGACTTAATGATAGCTTCTTTGAGCTTTTGTTTTCTACAAAAGTCCAAAGCCGTATCTTTGATGTATTCTCTGCCATCAATGTCTTGATTGGCATATATTCTAACAAGGAAGTCGCGGACTTGCTTCTGGACTATATCTCCTTCACCACCTATGCCACTCTTGACAATAATGGCAAGCGTCTGCAAGCTCGGATGGATCTTATACTCTTCTTTGTGGCCATAAACAACTCTTGTCAAAACTTGTAATGATTTGCTCTCAAAAAAGCTCATGTCAAGCACTTCGCCGATCTGATCTGCGAACTGCCTATCAAGAACGATGAGTTTCACAAGATTCTCTTGAAACTTGATACCAAACTTACTAAAATCTACTTTATCTGCTGCGTTTAACATATTTTCCTGTAATGTTGATCGACGAACCGAACGTTGTGTAATCCATATTGCTTGCAAACCATGCGCGGGCCAATCTCCCGAAACTCATATTCATATCGTTCAGCCGAAGCAACAACAACCACAAGATAATATGGATCAGCTAGCTCATCATGTTCTTTGTGTATAAACATATCTCCGACTTCAAACTTCATCTGCAATCCGATTCATGCAAGCAAACAAATCTGTCATTCTAATCTCTGGGAACCCATCTTTGATCATCATCTTCTTAATCTCGGTCTTCGACAGTTGTTTCGGATAGTTCTCAATCATTGATTTGATCTTCGTTCGTAACTGTATGGAAACTAGCGGCGAATAAAGCTGCATCATCTTGTAGTTCTGCTTAAGTTTGTCTTCCTCTTCTATCAAGCTTGTGTAACATGATAGATCAGAGTCAACTTCTTTGCAATACTTAATTAGATCTGAGACTGTAACATCTTTATCTTCTTTGAGGATCGGAACTCTCTTTGAGATAGTTTTCAAACCAATTCCTTTAACACCCTCAATGTTGTCACTCTTGTCGCCAACAGCTGCCCTTGCCAGTGCAAAATTCTTTGGATGAATATCAAACTCTTCTACAATCCGGCGCTTATTATAAAATTTCTTCTGAATTGGTCTGTAAAGTATTGTTTCATCGTCCAAAAGCTGATAAAAATCCTTGTCTGAAGATATGATTATCTTTTGTGCTCTAGTAAACTCCTGACAGGCAACTGCAATTAGATCGTCAGCCTCGACACCCTCTGCGATCAATTGAATCACAGGCATCTCATCAATATAGTCAAACAACTTGAGTTGTTGCTCGATCATGTTCTGGTGTTCCTCGTCTGGTGTAAGCATCGAGTGATTTCTGTTCAATCTCAGGGGTGCCCGGCCCGCTTTATACCCTTTGTCCATAGCTTTGCGCTTCTTCGAACCGCCCGCACCATCCCAACAAATAACAATGCGGTCTGGCTTCATATCTCGACATAACTTTTGGAAAATCTTAAGGAACCCCTTTAGTCCTCCAATTGGTTTGCCATTTGCTGATAAACTTGGGTCCACAATGTGTGCTCTGTAGAACGCATTGGTTCCATCAATAACTAATACTCTCTTCATTTACTATCCTTTTCGTATTTGACAATTAAGTCAGCATTTTCAATACGCTTGTATGTTGGGGTGCTCAAGGGGCCAATATACCAATAAACCTTATAATGGAAGCGGTTACTTATTTTTGGAGTATCACACACAACTCCCATCCCCTTTGGTTCGTTCCTTGCTTTGCCGCCAAACCAGCCACAAAACACAAGCCTGCTTACCAAGTCGCCTTCTTTAATCACAATTTCACAATCCCAACGTGTTCGTCATCAACTGAATACACAATCTGTCTAATCCCTGCGAACTTAGCAGCAGCACAGCACATTGAACACGGCTTACTCAATCGCCAGTCACCTGACTTGCCTATTCTAGCAACATAAATCGTTGCGTTCTTTGTCTTGTTCTTGTCAACACCAAGGATTGCACCAAGCTCCGCATGAACTGTTGGCAAGCCAGTGTTATATTCTCTGAAGCGGTTGCCAAAGTCACAGTATTGGTTTTTGTTTTCGCTCCAGTTCAAAACAGAACCGCCACGAATCAACAAAGCTCCGTGACGATAATCATGATAGTTAGAGTCTTGTGCTACCTTAGCAGCAAGCTCCATAAACCGTAGGACTCTCTTAGAAGGACGAAACGCTCTCATGGCACCCATTGTACCATGAGAGCGGCTGCCCGTCAAGATCTACTATTTCCCTTGCCCTTTGTACTTCTTCTTATACAGCTTGCTCGCCTTGCTGTGTGGGAATTTAGTAAATCGCCCATTGCCTTGAGACGTTTTCTTGCGCTTACCGTCAGACTTCTTATTTTTTGAACTTGCCATCTTCTTCTCCGTCTACATCGTAGAAACTACTGGCGTCTCCCAGACGCTTATCAAACTTAAGGACCACTTCCTCTTCCATCAACTCAATGACTCTATTGTAGAACTTCTTATCCTTAAGCTTTTCAACCCAGTCTGCTTGTCTGAAGTTCGGTGATTGCGTTCCATCTGCGTAGTGCAACACATTCCAAGCTCCAACCGTCACATGTTCTGAAGATTTAACTGCTTCTAGCCAGCTTTCCTGGTCACAAATTTTAACATTGTCTGAGTCACCCCAAATAATCTTAAAAGTGCTCTGCCTTCCTTGCGTTCCAAAGCGACTCTTCTTCAGTTGAGCCCGCAACTCTGTGCCGACCCTGAACCCTTTGTCGTCCAAGAGAAAGCTAGCCTTTCCTTTGCGATCTGTTAGCCAAATCCTCAATGAATATGAGTATGTCAAAGCCATTCCACCGGGTGTCTTGTAAGGGGTTGTCAAAGCCTCTGACGGAGTTCTTGCAATGTTTGTTTTAAGCTGATTCAAGACAAGCAGCGTTGCGTTCCTATTGGCGATGGGCTGAATAAGTTTCGACAATCCCTTTGCAAGCACGCGAGACTTCACAGCAACTGAGCTGTTTGGATTGAAGTCGCCCTCAACATCTGAAACTGCTGGCGTCAAAGCCAAGCTATCCCAAATGAATAACATCTGGTTCTCGCTAACAAGCAATGTTTCAATAGTTTCCAACACAAACTCGACAGATTGTGCCTGAATATAAAGCAACTTGCTCAAATCGCAGCCAGCGTTCTGCAAGAATGACGGATCAATAGCAGACTCGGAGTCAAAATACACTACGTCAATGTCCATCTTCTGTGCATTGGCTGCAACCTGCGCCGCCATATAGCTTTTGCCAGATGACTCTGTTCCAGCAAGTTCTGAAATTTTGCCGACTGGAACTCCAGCCCATTTGCCCCTTGCGATGATACCGTCCAGCCACTTGGAACCTGTTGGGATCCATTGCTTAACCTCTGTCGGATTTTCATCCTCCAAATTGAACGCAATATCAAAGCCCGCGTTCTTATTGATGATCTTCCGCATGTCGTCCATGCTCATCCGACCTTCAGTTTGTTTCTTCTTCTTAGCCATTGTTATTCCTTAACATCATAAAGAAATGGCATGCAGCCCCTTCGAACTGCATGCCATTTCCACAATAATTAACCAGCTTGTCGGGTTAGCTCTTCAAAGGCGGCATCAACATCGCTTGCGGGTGCTGCACCGTCTGAGACACTAAGTTCCGTCTCGTCATCCGAGAGGTATTCGTCCAGCATGTTGGTTACTTCTTCCGAAGTCTTCCGCGTAAACAGACTTGCGTAATCAACCTCAGTCTCAACGATTTCTGTAGTCAAATCCTTGCTCTCCGACAGGGGTGACGACTTGCGCCGGGGACTAAGATCGGTGGACGGGAAGGACTCGCCGTTCTTCTTACCATAAGTAAGCTTAATATCGATACCGGTTTCGGGATCGGTAATATCGCCATAATCAGGATCAAGCACCAGATTCAGAAGCTTCTCGTATACGGTTCGGCTATAACCCCAAACTCGCACGCCCTTCTCTTCCTCACCCCTCACGATAACAGGAGAAAAGAAACGCTGTTTGGCATTCAGATCTTTAGCTTCCTTCTTGCTCTCTTCGGAACCATCGTTGTAAAGCTTGCGAACCAAATCGTCGACCTTGCAATCTTCACCGAAGTTGCGCTTCGGACATAGGAATCCGTAGTTCTCGCCCAGATTATAATGGAACCAGAACTCTCGGAAGGGATCACCATCTGCATCGGGAACAATGCGAATCACCTGATCACCATCAGAAGGCTTCCAAAACCAATTCTTACCATTGCCGCCCCTAGATTCCAGTGCAGTCTTCTTAGCCTTCATTTTATCAAAATTAATACCCATTTAATATATCTCCTTATTATTAAATTATGAGGGAAGTCATTTCCAACCCTCGCTCGATCCATTATACCAGATTACGCTGGCCCGTCAATATCTTTTTTACTCTTGTACGAAATTAGTATGAACTTCTAGGAAAATGTAATCGTCTTCGTAGGTTGACGGTGTTACGCTGTAAGACACCGACATGGCATCTGACTCTATAGCTTGCTCAGATAATTCAACAATCTTATCTAAGAAATTGTTCTTTTCTTTAAGTGTTTGTTCTTTGATCAGGTAGAAAAAGTTCTTTTCTCTTATGTTTTCCAAGTCAAAGAAATATTTCTCTTCTTGGTTGACCAAATCAAATGCACCCACGGTTGAAATTCTATTAATCTCGTGTGGTTCCGAGATGTTATTAATGAGAGAGGTGTTCATACCCTTGATGTGTTGAACCATATTGATGTGATCCCTAATAAATTCATTAATCCTACTAAAGTATTCATACAGTGACATGGGACCAATCATCTTGGCCACATTCTCGTTTGAAACCAAGCACAACTTCTTCAACAGCCCCGCTCTGGCATATTGTTGCAACACATGAAAGACTGCTCCCTCTCTAAGCTTAGCTTCATTTGCCATAAACTTACTGCTCGGTCGTACATAAACCACAGTAACGTTGAAAGACTTTAATCTCTCCAGCGTTTGAAGAATGCCTCCGCTTGTGACTCCAGAGCCAGCGCAAACAAAAATAATCTCCCTTCCAATAATCTCTTTTTTTAAACGCACATACTTCGGTGTCTTTCGTTCTGCCTGTTCCATGCTTGTGCATTTCGGGAAGTTGTGACAGCGATCCCCAGATCGCCCAACGTCAACATAATGAACTTTATACTGAGGGTATATCTCAAATTGTTCTGCTATCTTACAGCCTGCTGTTCCAAAACCAATAACGTTTAACATATCTTCTTAAGTTCCTTGTAGTTCTTGCCGCAACTGACGTTCACTTTGAACTTTCCGAATCGGGTGTCTTGAAAGATAGACATAATCTCTTTAATATGCTTGCTGTCTTTCTGAGCCAAATCAATTATAACTGCGTCATGATTCATGAATGATATGTATGATTTTTTGTCTCTCAAAAACTTGTTCAATTCTACAGTCTTAGTTGTACACAAATCAGCGGCGGTTGATTGTACAATGTGATTCAAGCATCGATCTTCGTCGGACGCTATCTCTCTATTATACACGGTTCTGACAATTTTGCCATCCCAATGATCGCTTCGGACTTTATCTGTGTGAAACAATTTGCTGAAGTCTGCGTCGTGCCTTACTTTGTATTTTTCTTTGTCGGATCTATACAGCCAACCAAACGTAGCTTCTTTTGTTTCTGCTCTTGTAATCTTGTTGTTGAACAGCTTCTTTCTGGTGTGTTCGTGAATGTCCTGTTCTGGCTGGTCCTGTCCAGCCAACGACATGAGGACTCTAAGCTCACAACTGTTATAATCTATTTCCATCAACCAATCGTTGTTGGGTTTCAGAACATCTCTGAATCTTTTGTCAAATGTCAACACGGGAAAGCTCAATTTGGTCGTTGTAAGGCGGCCCGTCTTTGTCCCAAAGATATCATACTTGACAAGAGCGTCAGCCTTTAGAACTGTCTTAAAAAATGTCTTATTTTTCCCGAGCGCTCTATGTTCATTCAACTTCTTGTAATCTATGTTCAGTTTGTGGCTCTTGATCTCCTCCGCAAGCATGTGAAGTTCCAGAAGAAAATCATAATTCTCAGGTTTATCATAAGTCTTCAAAACGTATGCAATAATGTCCGACTGTACCTTCATGTACTGCATCAAAAAGCTCTCAGGAATCAGGTCATAAAAGCAATGTTCTCGTAGGGATACCTTCGCGGTGTAGAAGCTCTTGTAGAGCGCTCTGAGCCGTGTATACGCCTCGTCCCATTCCGGCTTCATGTGGGATGGGCACAAGCCCTCCAGCGGCGTGCCAGAGCCATACAAGTAGGCGCACGGACCTTGCAATGGGCGGCCATGGACGTACCTCCACGTACCGCTGGCGTCGGCAGGCACTTCATCAGTTAGCTTGCCGTCACAATATACACTTTTACAGAATTCTTTATTGTCAATTACTTGATAATTCACTCAGCACCTACTCAATTGCCCTGCCCAAGAATATAACACTCTTTGAGCCTCCCGTCAACTGAGAAGATTTGCGGTGCACTGGTGTGCCGATTGTGTACTCGACAAGGTGGGTTATTCTGTCTCTGAGTTCTGTTTTAACTGGTTCGTCTCGTTTATTGGAAAGTCTGTATAATTGTTTTCCATTTAAGACCAAATCTTTAAGGACTGATGATTGTAGAGTTACCTTGGACTCTGCTACTCTGAACAAAATATACCATTCAACGTAATCTTCTATTAGATTTTGGTTTTCGTTGTGTGGTGTGCGCGGAACCTTGTTCAAGATCGGCTTGCCACCCTCAATTGTATCGATTAAATAGTGGGGGTTTTCTTCAAGAAACTTTATGTGCATTAAATCTAATTCTTTCTTAAATTTCTCAAAAGATCTGCTGTAGTCGCCCACCTTATTGAAGTTAGCTGTGTATGCTATCTGCGGTGATGCGAATTTCTCCTCATAGAACTTCCTCATAAACGAAGAGCGCATATCTGCAATCAAACGCCATGGAATGTTTGGATCAATCTTGAAGCCATTAGTCTTGGCAACATATTCATAGACAGCATAGTTGATATCATCAAAAAATTCTATCTTTTGTTTGTCATCATCAGGAGATATGTCCAAAATGTCGATAATCAATCCCGAATCATACTCGCTGATTTCAGAACTTTCTACATAGGATGGGAATGTAAATACCTTTTCCGTGGTCCTAACATAAGACATGAGTTCTCTAACAAAATCTCCAAGACTTATGATCCGGCCGCTCTCCTTTAAATCTCTAAGGGCTGAAGATAAGAACTCGTCGTAGAATCGTTCCATGTATGTTTTGTAGTTTTCTTCTACGCCGCCAGCACTTGCTTGTCCCACTACTGGGTTGACTTCTCTCAAGTGCTTGGTTTTGTTTTTGTTTATTTTCTTTTTGGAGTAGTCCGCCAACAAACTCTTAAAAGCGCTGGCTGCAAACTTAAGTAAATACATTGGTTTATCATCGGTGCCAACATTTACCATGTTATTTTTAGGCACAATCAAATTGCCAATGATATCAACCTTTCCATAGTACGAATCCTCATACCACGTATCAATTAGATTTTCTTTGTGGGTGTTGAACAGTTTTCTATAATTTGATCTACCAATATAATTCTCTTTAGAATCAGAGGTGTTGGATGCTGCCGAAATAACTCCATGCTCTTTCTCTATGTTGTCCCTCTCTTGCTTGAATGGGTCTACCGGGAGTACCTCTTCTGCTTTGGGAGAGAGAGATCTCTCTAAGTCGTCAATGTTGATTGATAGTTTGCCATTCATTATTTTGTTATTGTTAAGCCGTATGCTTTTTCTACTTTGTCATTCATAAGGAAATCAATAAGGTAGTCTTCAATGCTGTGTTCTATAACGATTGGGAACTCTTCAACTTTCTTATCTTTTTTAGCTTTCTTTTTTTGCTCGTCAGAAGAGTCAGGACACGACTCGATCACTTTGGCCGCATTTCTGCGGTTAATGATCTGCTGATTATTCAACAAGTTCTGCCCCTTGACGATGGTGGTATAATCTCCAGGGCCGATAGAATCAATTAGCTCATCAATTCTATAATATCCAGCAAGGCCGGGGTCGTCAGCCTCGTCTATACCAAGAGGGTTTAGAGGCAACACGAACCAGCCTGCGTTTGTGAATATATTGTTGCCAACCAAAGTTGCGTCCGACCTATATGCGTATTTCAAAAATGAAATTGAATCATCTTTGTTCATTTCAAGCATTAACGCAGTTCTGAGCGCTGCATTGTCTTGCTGAGAGAAACCTATTGTCTTCAGAAGTCCAGCGGAGTCGCCGATGTTCAAATGAAATTGGCCACGAGCTTCATCGTCGGCTCTGTCAAACTCGCCGTTGGCGGGAATCAACATAGGTGAGACTATCTCATTATATTTTTGATTAGATGAGCCAAACTGGTGATAGTACACCAGAGTGTTCTCTTGCTCTCCAGACAACACCTTTCTTTTTATGTCTCTAGCAAAAACATCCTCTAGCAAAGTTTCAGTTTTGGCATTTCCATCTCTCAGAGCTGGCAGAAAGCCTTGTCCTCCAACAATCAGCGGCAGAGACCAGTGAGATGTTTTTCCTTTGGACCAGCTCTGTGGCAATACATATTCTTGTTTTTTAATGGGACCAAAATTTGTGTTTCCATATTCACCAGTTGAATGATCGTGAAGGACTTCTGGCACCAGCGTCTGCATGACCTCCTGCATGAAGTCTCCAACTCTCCACTCTGAAATTCCTTTTCTGAATGAAGAATTGAAAAACCATCTTTGAAATGTGCCAAGCTCGACCAATATGTCTCCAATGTTTGTCCACACCGTTCTTCCAAGAGAACGATAAGCTACATTGCCAAGACAAACAAACGGTAACTCTTTCGCAAAGTTAGGGTGTACACTTTTATACACGGCATTAATGGCTGCTCGGAGCGGGAAAAACATAATGTTTCCAAATGACTTCTTGGGATATTTTGTTCCAAACTCGCTGTTGGTTAGAGCCGACAAGGTTTGATCAAGCTGAACAAAGAAAGATTTCTCTTTTTTTACAGCGTCCTTCGTCAATCCAACTACGGTCACTGTTTTTTCGGTAAATTTCCCCACCTCAAACGTCGATGAAAACTCTAACTTGTCAGAAACATTTAAATGTTTATGGATCACAGTCTTGACTGTATGCTTGTGCACTTCTGGTTGGTCTTTACCATACCACTTTTTTTTCTTTGTGTTGAAAAACACTTTGAAAAGTTGACCGTCTTTTTCTATTGAAGATAGTATTCCGTTAAGAGCGTTCTTTGCAACTTGACCACGAAGTTGTGTTGCGCGCTTTGCTAACGCCTTGCTCTCTGTCCCCTTTCGACGCAATATCTTAGCATCTATCCTTTCCAACCTCTCCCTCTCTTCTTGGCTCAGCTGAGCTGAATTGCACACCTTCTTTTTTATTTGATCGGCAGACGGAGCTTTGTTGTTTTCTTTTATTACCTTCTCCAAGAGAATCAACTCTTCATTTGCTTTGTAAATTTCTAGAAACTGCTTCTCAGAAAACAAAGAGTTTAGAAAGTCCACATTTGATATTTGGAGCACGTTGTTCTTCAAGACTTTCTCTGGCTCGTCAGCGTCATCCTTGAACATCTTTGCGCTTGCAATGCCAACATATTTGACAGACAATAAAACTTCGCCGGTCTGTTCAAATTTAAAATCATTGCTTTGCCACTTCAGTTCAAATTTTTTCTTTTCTTGTTCGTTTATAACTCCGCGCAACGCCGGCGGAATGATGTCATTCGAAACGTTATTCCCGATTGTCCATCCGTATTCCAAGTATAATGATTCTTTTGCACCCTTCGTTAAGAACTCCGATGGGGCAATCAACTTGATGTAATCCCCCTTGAATCTGTTGTCGTCAGAAGCTCCTCTGGTGAAAATTGCCATGCTTCTGAAGAAGTATTCAACCGTTATGTAATATTGGTAGTTGGGAATTCCAAAATTGGGAGATTTTCTTACAACATTGACGTTCTTGATACCCGCGCCTTCTCCTCTGGAAAATCTATTTGAAAGCATGGTATTGAGATCGGTATGCGTCTTGAATCTAATGTCTCTCTCGTCACCATTGGCACTCTTCAAAGACAGTTTAATGTGTGGGTGCATGGCAGCAATCTGTCCGGGGCTTAGATTCCTCATAAAGCTGTAATATCTTTTGGAATCTATCCAGTTTTTGAATGACAACGTAGACGGGTCAGAAAGCGTGGAGGGCAATATGATGTTTTCAAGCTTGTTCTTGGTCGATGGATGAAGAGAGAAAACTTTGCCTTTCAAGTCTCTCAACATCTTGTTTTCAGACTTGGCATTAAAGAAGTCTCTTATCTGATCATCAGATTGGGCTAGCAGAAAATCTGTTAACCAGCCCTGCGGGCTTAAATTAGCTGGAAAGAAGAACTTTGCCATGTTTTAAATACCCATTGAATCCAGAACGTCTCTCAGGGGTGTGGGAATCTTTATCAAATCACCCAGCTCAACATGATGTTCTGTAGGCTTCCTGTTGAACCACGCAATAACCCACCAATATTCTGGTTCACCATAATATTCCTGAGCTAACTTATAATATCTATCACCCATAGACCAAAAGTGGTTGATGTACCCAAAGTCTTTAATATCTTTAAATGTTGGGTATTTTAAATCTAAAGTTTCAAGATGCAGGATGGTATCTCTTTCTTGGAAGTTGGAATTAAACAACTTCTTGTAGTTTAAGTCGCTGTTGCGAATAATGTTTGTTCTCTTATATCTAGAAATTGCCATTACTCATCGTCTCCAAATACCTTATCTGCAACGTACTCATAACCAAGGCCGATCCCTTCGGCGAGCGTGGTGGTGGCCTCTTGACCAAACGAAGACTTAACGCCATATGGAAATTGTTCATTTCCTCGGAATGTATTTGGTTTGTCACTGTCCCATCCGACAGTTCCCTCATGAAGCGCAGTAAATGAAATATTAAAATTAATCACCCTTGGTCCAAGGAAACCTGGGGATAGGACTCCACTTTCCATGAGGACTCCTCGTTCCTTGATGCCCATGTCGTGGCTGAAACTTTTGATATATCCTAGCAAGCCCTGGGCGGGATTCATATGATTCTGTAATAGATTCGCGAACTTAATCCTCACTAACGGTGGAGTGTTGAGAATGTCCGCGCCACCTTTCGTTGTAATATAGCCGGGATACAGATTCTTAATGAGATGATTAATCTTTTTTAGGTTTTCGCTTGAATCGTCGCTGTCATAACATGGGATTGAGAACGCCATCGTTATATCTCTTTTAGTATTCGAATAAACGGGAATGGGATCTGCCCGACCATAAACCTGTTCTTCTTTTCCCCAATTTACGGCGTATGCTTCGCTAAACGTTTGAAGGTACGCCGGAAATGCCAGTCTATCGTCCATCCTAGCGCCGCCGATTGCACCTATTAGGGTATTGACGGCACTGCTTTTCCCAGTAGTCGGGAACGAAAAGAACAAGTTGGCAAAATGAATTCTATTTCTCAGAGTAGCTTCTGCTGGGGAGCAAGTCTGTAAGGTCAGGTCTGGAGAGTCGGTACTGCCAACGAAATTTTGAATCTTGCCAGCGATGTCGCCGCCGACGCCTACGGCAAAGGCTTCTGTTTTATTATATGCTGTTACAACAAAGTCTCCTGCTTTATTATATACTTTGGTTGTGTATTCATCAAGTGTTTCTGTCATTGGTTCATGTGCCCGCCATCCTGGCCATCTGCGCTTGTAGTTTAGCGACCATGCTGTTGGAAGCATCCAAGCCATTTTGGAAATTGTTGAGCGTTCCATCAATCTTTCCAAGAATTTCATGAAGTTTTGTTCCCTTAAACGCCTCGTCTAACATCTTGATGGCAACTTTGGCGGCGGCTTCTCCTTTATTAGCGGCGGCCTGTCCGGCGCCTCCCAGCAAGACAGAGCCTCTGGTTATTTGTTCTGAGAGTGGCCCCGCTTTCACATCATGTTTTAATTCCAAAAATGCTGATAATTTTTTCAGTATTTCAGTTTGAACGGCTGCTTCGCTCCTTATTTGTTTTTGGCTCATGCCGGCTGGCGCTCCGACCATCGATGATGTCAGGGCTTTTTCTGCTGCGAATTGCTGGTCTGCCCTGCCCGACATAAATCCACGAATAGTCTTCATATCGCCGCCCAAAAATCCAGTGCCCGCGACAGCTTGCATCAACATTCTTTGTGTTCTCGGTCCAAACTGACCAGCGTGCTTGCCCGCTTGCTTCATAATATCTGAAAAGTATTTGGCTCTTTCTGGCAAATCCATCATGGAAGCTTTAACTGCATCAAACTCGATGCCCATTGGACCTAAAACTGCCGTTAGTTCACCGCCAATTTTTTGAGCGGAATCCATGGTATCAAAGCTCTTTAAGCCGCCCATTAGTTGGCCTCCGCCGACTCCAACTCTTTTTGCCATTGTCGCGAAAGCAAGCCCCTGTCTGTGCATAACATTGGGATCGAGAACGTCCATAAACTGTCCCGAAATGGCCGTGAAGTCTTTGAATATTGTTGCACTCTGGTTGGTGTCTTTGCCATACCTTAAAATGACACCGCGAGCTTTATTCATTTGTTCCGCATTCATTCCGAACGCTGATGTCCACGTATTATAGATATCTTTTACGTTGCCGCCTTCAATCCCCAATTTCTTTAATTCTAGTTGCTGCTGCATGATAGATTCGGCAGTGACTTGAAAGTTTGGTATTGCGGCAGCGGACAGACCGTCATAGAAAGAAGTTGCAACGTTTCCAATATCATCATATGTAACACCAAGCTCCATATTTCGCCGACGAAGACTTCGCAATCTATCGCCTGCTTTTGCAGCAGTGACACCATGGTCCCCAAAGGCAGATGTCAGGCGATGCATCATCCTCGTCATTTTGTTGATTTTGCCCATAGAGCTGCCGGGGCCGACAATGGCGGTGGCGCCCTTCATTATAGTTTGTTCAACCGAGCCGGCGGTAAAGCTGCTGCTGCTTTTCTTGCTCGGTTTGTTGGCTTTCTGTTCTTTATACTTTTGTTTTGCAAGGGAGACTGATTTTTGGACTTGGTTAGTCCCGGCCCCAGGGTTGGTTCTGACCTTCCCGAACAGGTTCTTTACCTCATTGTTGGTTAAGCCATGAGCCTTAAGCCATTTTTTCGCATCGTTGTCGTTGCCGGTGAGAATAGCATTTGCGATTCGTGCTGCGGATTGTAGATTCGCCATACTATAAATAGGCTACAATGTGATTTATGATGTTATTGAATCGATCTACCGGTTTGCAATTGAGTTTGATTAATTGCGGCGTATATGTCTCGCTCATCCAAAATAGAATATTCCGGGGCTTTGGCGATCTCAAAAGCAGCCGTTTCAATTTCACCCTCGGCTTCAATTCCTGGCACCACGCCCGTGTCGGTCATGTGCGCGGCGGCTTCTTTGGCCAACATATGAATAAGCTTCTGCTTGTGACCTTCAACAACTTCCTGTTTTGCAACAGGATCCAGCGAATTCCACCACGAATCTAGATCTGCACCTTGAGCTTCAAGCTCTTCTCTAATCAGCCTCTTTAGTGTTCGTTTGTTAACTCTCATGCCGCTTAATCTCCCATCTTTATAACTAGTTTGGCAAACTAGTTAATCGCCTTCTGGTTCCAGGTGCTTCTTGAAAATATAGTCCCTTAATCCAATAGGAAATCCATATAGTTCGTGAAACGTCCATCCGAACTGTCTCATTCTGATAAAGACATCATATACTTTGGTTGTGTATTCACTCGTTAAACCAAAAAAAGTCGCCGTCAATAGGCACACCTCCTTTGTTAACCTCTTGACAGCTTTCACATTCTTCTTCGTAAGTTATGTCAACATTTGGTGTTACCTTTCTGTGCATGCTTGCTATGTAACGAGTATCTATGGGCGGAATCTTTCCAATAAAGTCGCTGATGAAAAACACATCGTTTCTGCCGTCAACTGAGACGATCATTTGTCTTAGATTGTCTGTCACGGTTTCTTCTGGCAGATCGTGTTTCTTTTTCCGTTCTGTGCGTTTTTTAATCTCTTCTCTATCTTGTCCTGTATATAACTTAAGTTCGACAGATGCGCCCAGTCTTGGAAGTTTAATTATGAACGTTCCACTTGGGGTGACATCAATGTCTGGCGGCTCTTTATTCTTTATTTCGCTAAGGCTTGCCTGAACTTCAATAACCTCATAACAAGATTCACAAAGCACTCTTGAATTATAAAGATCACCATATGCATTCTTTCTGGCATTGATAAGGATAGCATTTCGATCTCCCTCAAGCAGAGTAGAAGCAACAACGTTGTGGCTGACCATAATACTTTCAATTAACCTGTCAAACATAATGCCTTTTTCATTATATGATGGTGACACCAAAATATCTTCTTGTTTGGTTGTCATGAAGCTAACTTCAATTTCATCGACATTGTGCAGCGCATGTGATTCGGGATAAAACTTGCCACCAGAAGGTAGCTTTACGAAATCGGTTGGTACTGTGTAAACAGCTTGTTGTGTTTGTTGTGTTTGTTGTGTTTTTGGCTGGGCCAATCGCTCTTCATTATTTCTGCTCATTAAAACCTCTTCAATTCGGCATAATCATATGTTACCGTAACTAAAATATTTGTTAAATCATTTTGTGCATATTGTAGCTCTGAAGGTTTAAGTTGTGATACAAACGCTCCGTGTAAAACCCACTCTTCATAAACTTTACCTGACGGATTCAGAACTTGGATCGATATTGGGCCCAGCGAGTTGACTAGTGACTGTTTGTTTATGTCTTTCAGTAGAATGCTATTTGTTTTGTCTGGCTGGTCATAAGATTGGTTGGTTAATTTCTTCATCATTACTTCACCAACCGTCTTTTCAAACGCCTGACGAACAAAGATCTCTTTAACCGTAAATGTGATCGGCTCCCACTTAATTCCTGTCGGATATTGGAAGAAATGGTTAAGAAGTCTGTGCTCTTCTGTCAGAATTTGATAAGATGGCCTAGTAACTTGAGATAAGTACGCTACATTTAGTCCTTGAACTTTCAAAAAATAACGAAAAGACTGCTGAGCGTCTTGAAATATCTTGTCCGGTGGGAGATCTGCCTCTGAAAACGCTTCAGCACGCTTCTTATCTTTTTTATTTATGTTACTTGTAGCCGACATACTATAATTAGGCTGAGATTAAGGATTTATTAGTGTTGTCTTGATCTCTGCGTAATCGAATGTCAAGCCGATAGTGATGCTCATTAGGCCATCATCGTCATAGCTAACGTCATCATACTTAACATTGTGAACCCATGTGTTTCTCAGAGTCCAGCGTTCAACCTCTTTGCCGTCCGAATTCAAAGTGATGATCGATACGTCGCCAATGTTGTCAGTGCTAAAACGTCGCTTTGAAAGGCTTTTCTTCCAACCTTCATTATCATTTGTCCACTGAGATGGAACTACATAGCCAGCTTTTTCGACAATCTCAAACATTGCTGACGCAATATCTGGGTCAATAACATCAAGAAGAGTAACCTCAATTGGTTCCCAAGTTACACGACCAGGGAATTTAAACTCATGACTCATGAAGTTGTGTTTGGCGTCTGCCGAAATTGCCATCGAAGGTCTTGCGGCAGTCTTTACAACCCAAGCTGGAACGTCACCAAACGCCAATTGGAACTTGAACTTACGTTTGGGTTCAATATTAACTGATGCCCAAGGGGGTAAAGGATTTGCTTTCTTTGCTACCATGCTATCTTATATCTCCTAATTAGTCCTCAAAACTGGCGCCCGTATTGGTGATGAAGAAGTCAACCGCGATGAACTCAATGGCTCTGGCCGGCTTCAAAAATACCTTAGCATACATGATGTTACGGTCAATCAGATCTGGTGTTGTGGTTGTTTCGTCAAGAATCAACTTGTAATCTGTCAAGCCAAAGCGAGCTTTAACATCTTGTAGGAAAGGTTCTGCTCTCGCCGTGAATCTATCCCAAGTTTCCTTGACGTTGGGCTCAAACAAGATATCTGAAGAGATTCTTGAAATTCCCTTTTTAACAAACAACATCAATCGTCGGACGTTAATACGGTCAAGCGCTGAGCGCGTAACTTGCAACGTCTTCTGTCCAAAAATCACAATGCCTTCTGACGGGAAGGATGCAATCGGATTAATGTTTGCATCATATAGCTTGTCACGGTCCTTGCTGGTCAGCTTCTGGGTCACATTGACCACCGGGAGGCCCGAAACACCGCTCGTAAGGCCGCCACGATTGAAGCCAGCAGGCGCAAACCACGGAGCCTTGACTCTATCCGTATAGCTCATTGCGCCCAAGGCAACAACAGAGGGAGGCATGAACACATAGCTGCCATCAATAGTATCGCGAATCTGAACCCAGGGGTAGTACGCGCAACCATAGCTGGAGTTGAGCCTGCGATTTCTAAGGTTAGCAACCGTTGTGTCTACGCTAGTTCTATAGGTAGGTCCGGTTTTACCTTCGTATGCTGGGCTGAAATCACCATTAAGGTCAATGATTGCTAGAGCATCAGCGCGGGCCTCGACGGTATCAACCAAATGCCCAGTCAAACCCTCGTGAGAAAGGCCAGGGGCTAGTGCCAAGTTAAACTCAACAGCCTCTGGATCCTTAATCAAATCAATAGCTTCTTTATAAGTATTGAACTCATAGTTGGTTTTCTCTGTACCATCCGTAAGCAGGCCAGAGCGCAGAGGCTCTTTCTCTGTGACATCGAAGCCATCAGAACCTCCGTGGAATACTGTAGTAAACTTATTAATTCCGGCATCTAACAAGTCACGATATGAACCGTTGAATGCTGTTACAGAAGTTCCGCGTAAGCGGCCCTTTGGCAAGTATTCGAAATCACCAACAGTTGATGAGCCAGACACATTGTCCAAACTGAAGTTCCACATTGCTTCTGTGTATGTTCCTGCTGCGAAATCATCAATATCAGTCGCCTTTGCAGCTACCAAATCTCTAACGCCTTCATTAAACTTAGCATTGGTATTGCTGATGCCAGTCCACGCACCAAAGTACGCCTGTTTAAAGCTACCTAGATTGTCTTGCAGGGCAGTCTGTCGTAGAGACATGCTCGGATACAAGAAGTCAAATCGTGTAGAATCTGGCAAAGATGAAGCACTAATTTCGTGGCTACTTGGATTAACGGGAGATAGAATTCCGCTCGCACCGCCGGCGAGAGCAAACGTACTAGCTGCGGCAACAAAGGAAGTTGAACCACTTGTCCATGAGAAGTTCTTATATTTTAGCGGACCTTTAACTCCGAAGGGCAAAAGCTCTTCGTTTGTGCCGCCAGCGTCTACATCAACATTCACTTCGACTCGAACATATTTAGAACGATTAAAGTATTGACCCTTCTCTGTTAGTCGTCGCTCGGTTGTATCAAACTCAACATACGCGTCACCGATTCGGCGTGCAATATAATTCTCAGAATTGGGATTTAGATTGCAGTTGCTGAATCTCTCACGAATTACGGGGGTTTTGTCTGTATCGTTGATATTACGAATCAAAACGTCAAAACTTCCGTATTTATTGAACTCATTTGTGCTGTATTTAAGATTCGCAATTGAAATCTTAAGGTTGTTTTGGAGCCACTCTCCATAATTGCGACCATGGAACTTGAACAAGTTCTGCATATTGCTTGGATTATAGTTCGTTAAGTCGCTTCCCAAATCCTGTGCAATAAACCAGCCAGTTTGGCCATCTTGATTCGAAATCAATCGGCTACTATGTTGTTTGGTTACGATTCCGCCAGTGTTGGCACCGAGGCCAACAATACAACCCCAATATTGAGGAACGGGATCTACATTTGCGTGGAAGTCACCGGGGCCACTTGAAGATAGGGCGCCTGAGAATTCATTTTCAAATGTCTCTCCAAGCCAGTATGTTTTTGTGGTACTTGTAATGTCTGAATTAACAAGCGTGGGATTGGTGTTAAACACTTTGCGAACAAAGTTCTTATTTCCATTACTGAAATTAAACTTGATAGTGTCTGTTGCTCCAGACGATGTTACAACAGCCTTGAAGTTTCCGCTAGCATCTGAGCCGATTAGCTCAGCGATACCAAATGATTTTTCGGCTCCACCAAGATCTTGGCCAGCTAAGCCAACAACGCCCTCGTTGCAATACCAAATTGCTGCCAACGAACCGCTGTTTGTAATGGTGCCGATGGACCCGCCTGAGCCGCTGATTCCGCCAGGGAATACGAACAGACCAAATGCGCCGCCTTGATCGGTGTAACTATCGCCTGCGGCAATCAATGATTGATCAGTTTTCCAACCAGCTTTGCCATTAGCGGTCTTGTTCAGGTGATGCTTTCCTAGCAATCTTACGATTGTGCATGTTGGGCTATTCTTTAACCACGCTTGAGCTGCATAAGAAGCGTAAGTCGGAGTCAAAGTGTTTCCATTGCGCCAGATATCGTCGCCCTTTCCACCGGGCTGGGGCTCGCCAAACATCTCGACAAATTCTGCAAACGAATCAACGCGGACGGGCCTCATAGCGGGGCCGCGAAGTGTGCGACCAATAATGACTGGGCCTGTTTCTTGCGGCTCTGAAGGAAGTTTAGATTGGTCGATCTCGTTTAAGAAAACGCCTGGACTTACAAACTTAAAATTACGACTTGACATGTGGCTTACTCTCCAATTACAATTACCTATGAATAATTAGTAATTCAAACTTCGAAAAGCTTGTTCTCATCAATTTCTAGGCCGCCCGTTGGGCCGTCGACATCTCTTTGCCATCGTTCCAGATCGTCGCGTGGCAATGACGATGGCTCCACTTGAGCTTCCGGCTCTTCAATTGGTGCCTGTTTTGCGAGTGCGTCCAACCTTTGGCGTGTTGCGAACAGGGCATAATATAGATCAGCAATAATCATCTCATCTCTTTGTAGCCCGTGACGCCCCACATCTTCGCCGGCTTTATTGAATACATCTCTTGCTCTTCGAAGCATTGGGTTGCCGGAGTTCTGAAATCTTTCAATATCTTTTGATAGCTTCTCAAGTGTATCGTTTGGAGATGTTGGTTCCACTTCATTGAGAAGTTCTTCATTTATAATCTCTAGTAGTTTTTTCTTGCTTATCTTCATTATTTTGCCATCTCTCTTTTGCTTTCCATACTGGCATCTACCCAGGCTTCATGCGTTTCGTATGGGTGTGCTTCCTCGCACTCCTGGCCTTCGTGGTCTAGTGGTTCGTATTGCTCAATAAACTCTTTAAGATCTCCATAATAAGGGTGTTCGTCGTCGCCCCAATTAAGCCACATCTCTTTGAGCTTTCTGAGCATGGTTCCTTCCTGTTCGTCCTCTAAGTCCTGATATTCTGTGTCTTCCGACTCGTGTGGACTTGTAATGTTAACTGGTTCATGAACTGGCATTGTAATTTCAGCCAGCTTAACTTCTTCTTGAATGATCTCTACCATTCGTTGTTTTGATATTTTAACTCTCATGATATAATTAGCCTTATGTTTCGTTTGTTCTCTTGGAGCTGGTAATGTTCTGGATAATCAAGTGGATCGTCGGCGTCGGCAACGTGAGGGTTAGCTGCCATCTCTCGTTCATCTATATACTCACCAAATTCACCTTGGGCCACTGTAGAACTTATTCCAAGATCTTTATCAACAATTAAATCATATATGTGTGGCCAATACTTCTCTTCCGGATATCTGTTCTGTTTGCCTACTAATTGCGTAACCTCGCCGTCTTCCTTGTTCCATGTCAACGTTACGTGCGGTTCAAGTTTATCATCGAATAGAATTTGAAGATGGCCTGTGTCATCTTGACCACAATGCTGCATCTTGTCAGAGATCCATGTTTCACACTTATTGGATTTTGTGTCATGCCAAAAGAAGCCGTCGTCGAATTTAAGTAACGCATTCTTTTCTATTTCACGCTTCGATTCTTTTTCTCTTAGTGTCTTGTAGTGGCCGCCCACGAAGACCTCTGCGCGGTAAAACCCCATGTTCTTAATATTTCGAAATTGCTCTGGGTTATCTTTAAGGAAACGTAACAAACTTTGAATTCTAGTTTGATTTTTAAACCAATCAAGATGCTGGTCAATTATGCGCTCTGCCAGTTCATCTGTCGGCCCCGAAGTCGACGCCATAGTATGGTAGACTCTTTCGTCATCATTCCATTGTTTCCACCATTGGGCGAATGCAAAGCTGTATTTAGGACCAAACTCTTCATGAAACCAATCAGCAACCCACTTCGGAAGCTTTAGAATGCGTACAATGTTCCCACGCTTGTCCTCATTCAAGCGCTGAACGTTCTCAATCAACTGTGAAATGCTAACCCTGATCATCCAATCAATCCCTGGCCTTTGTCCGCTGCCTCTTCAATGTCACCAAAGATGATACGCTCTCGCTGGAAGCGGATCTCAACGGGATTCTCTCTGAGCGTTACCTTCGGACCATCCTCGTTGTTCTCTGCTCCCATCAAATAGCCGAGAACTTTTAAAGAAACTGTTGTTTCATAGCGCTTCTCTTCTTCTCCGAGATCCGATAGGTTATTTGATATGGAATAATTATCATCAATGAAAGCTTCATAAATGTGCCCAAGCTTTTGTAGCTTAAATACGTTGATGTGTCCTGTGTGTGTCATAAAGACGCTCATAATTTCGTTCATCTGCTGTTGATAGTCAGTCCTGATATTAATATCATACTGCATATCGTAATAAACTGGAAGCGGAACCGTCAATGTCTGATAAACAATCTTCTTATTATTTGGGTATCTGGCATTAAACTGGTTAGTGAAGCGATTTACTGAAGATCTTGCAAAGTTTCTTGTCTTGTCTTGCTTTATTCGCTTGCTAATTGTGAATGAGCCTTTGCGATAATCGTCTGTTGGGAATATATGTGCTGGAAATGGCCTTTCGTTTGCGCTTGTTTTTGTCACGCCGACCCTTTCAACACTGATCATTGGAAAAACAAGCGCATCTGATGTGATTGCTCTCATGCCCTTGTCATCTTTAACCTGAAAAGATCTTTCCGCTGTCAGCCATAGGGTTTTGACTGGCTTCCACCCTTTGTTGGTTGTTGCATGGATGTTTAGTGTGTCTCTCAGCCATTCGAACACGCACGTATCGATTGATTCAAAGGTTGATGGTTGTAAATTGTGTACTTTACTTGTCATTTAGTTAATCGCTCCCATAGCCAGTGTTCTTGGAGTGGTTCATTATTCGCATCTCTGAGTCTTTGTTTTCGCTGCAATCAGCAACCTCGCGATCTAGACCAAGCAACCTCATAATGTTCCCACGCTTGTCTTCGATGAGCAATCTAATCATTCTGTCACTTGGCATTAAACTTTCCATCCCTTGCTCTCACGCACTTGGCAGCGATCTCGTAGCGGTTATCGATCTGTCCGAACATCTGCTCTGGCTCATCCAAGCTCACGATCTCATAATAGATGTCACCGTAACAAACGAAGTCACCAACTCTAACAAACAGATTCTGATCTTCTGTCAGCCGGCGTTCATGGAAATGCACTGTGATCTCGGAGCGTCTGTCAACGCCGAACTTGCCGGTTTCAGTCTGCAATCCTTCCCACTCCACTCTGGCGTATACGCGCACTGGTGGTAGGAATGTCTTGTCAATAGCCTCCCCATATATCTCATGAAAGTTGGTGTGTTTCACACTAATAGGATAATATGATATTTGCTGACCAATAATCCTTTCATTGATTTCATCGTTAACTTGCTTGACAAAATCCTTTTCAGGCTTGCCAGTAAACAAAGGGGGCGGGGGTGCTGGTAATTGTGATAGTTCGCTAGCCATTGATTACCCCATGTAAATTAGTTTTGGAATAGTAGCGCCGGCCTCAACAACATTCTGCATCATTTCCTTATCTCGCTCAGCAAGCTTAGCATATGTTAGTTCATCGAGAACGGCCTTTAACTCTTCTCTTAGTTTTTCTTTCTCGTCGGCTGCCTGACTAAGCAATTCTGAGTGGTTAAGTGTAACATCTCCACCGGCGATGGGAAGAGAGCCCAACTTTCCACGCACTTGCCCCAACATTTCCTTAGAGATTGCCAGTGCAAATCTACGAATCCAATGTTTACCAATGCTATTGATGTTGACATATGGAATGTTTGCGAAAGGCAAACTGTTCATGTTGTTAATGCCTTCGCCACCCTTGGTCCGATCCGAATCTTCTTCCCAAGCGTCCTGTTCAACAGTGAATCTGACCCAGAACTTCTCAGGATAAAATCCATCTGGAACTGGAAAGATTCGAATGATGTTGTTTTGGATTTCATACGAATAATGTGAAATTCTAGTTCTCAAGCTGTCCTCATATTGAATAGCTTGAAGTTTGTTCTGCCATGCGGGAACAACTTCATATGTTGTGTCGTCTGAATACTGTCCATAAGAACTGAGATTGCCAATAACATTTAGGCCACCGTAGTATGCAAAGAACCTCCACATTGCCCGGGGCGTCAAGTAGAAAACCTGTCGCACTGTGACTTTTTTATTACCAATCGTATCACCTCTAGCTAGTTGTGCGCTACTTGAAATTTCTGCTTGTAAATCGTAATCTTGTTTGCCGCTAGTGGTTGTAAAAGAAGCAGAATACATAGTTAAATCGCCACCATGGCCAGCTTCGCCGCCAATGCCATCTGCAATTCGCTGTGTAGCTTGGTGTGCAAACCTGGGATATCTTAGCTCAATGTGGGAACCGCTGAGGGATTCACCCGAACGCACCTCGCCATCCTCATCAAATGAGGCAGTTGTGTTTCCAAGCATGTTCCCCAAACTATTCTTTGCTTGGTGAACGTTAACAATGTATGAATACTCAAGGACTGCGGCCTCATAGGCTGCATACACTTGGCCCTCGACCAATTCAATGTTGAGCATGTCGCCGCCCAAGTGCTTATAAACGAATGATACTTGGTCGACGGCACCTGAGATAAACTCTTCGGAGCCATTATAAATGCCATAAGGAACTGAGCCTGAAACGCTTTCTGCTGTTCCTGTTACTGGGAGTCTTTGTAGGCTAGTTGTGGACGCCGGGGTCAATACTGGTAAACATGTCATTGTTAATCGCTTCCTATGTCATAGTAAATAGTATAGGATTAATCAATCTCCAACATACCACCAGACGGATCCGGTTCTGGCTCTTTGGGTTTTGTATCAAAAACATCCCGTTCATCAAAGTCAATAATGAATTGATAAACTTTTGTTCTAAAGTTTCTCTGCCTTTCTGGTGGAACGTGCATACCATATCCCGATAATGGTCCATGGTCGCCCATCTTAAATTTGCCTGATATAATTTCCAGCGCGCCTTCTTTTCCAAATTTCTTGTATAATTCTTCGGCGGCTTGGTGAGCGTGGGCCTCTTCCTCAATATGCCTTGTCAAATAAACTGGAAAGAATTCATGTGCGTGTTTGTGGTCTGCTGTATTCACAACCTGTTTTGGGTCGTTGATGGCTTGATCGTAGGCTACTTGTATTTTAACCCCCTTCGAAGCTGCTTGCGATTTGAATTGCTCAAAGTGAATTAATTCGTGATTTATAACTGTCGACATATGGTCGATTACCTTATTTTTATCGAAACCATATCGCTTATACCCATCAAAGTTTCCGTTCTCAAAGTCAATTTGAATTATTGGATTATTTTTTGAGACTACGAAATTAGCCCCTCTTAGAATTTCATTAGGATTGTCCGAGTCGATATACCAATCGACATCCACTATCACTGCAAAGAAAACACCCAAATCAAGATTGTACGATAGTTTATTTAACTCATGCTGAATGACTTGTGAGGCTGGTGTTGACAATCGGCCAGCATCATAAATAAAATCGCCCAGTCCGTTTGGTTGTGTCCAAAATCGCGAATATTCAAGCGATCGTCTAATTGACCCGTATAGTTGTTTTGGGAGTCTTGTTATCTCTGTCAAATACTGCTTCCACACTCTTGCATAATCAATCATATTTTTAACCTCTTTAGTAAATAGTTCTCAGAAACCATAAAAAAAAGAGCCGGCCGAAGCCAGCTCTTTTCTTTTAGATTAACTTATCTTAAGTAAGTAGATCCTGCACGATAACCAGACCATACATATCAGGTCGGACCATCTTCTTGCTGTAACGAGTCATCACACCCTTTCGAGGCACGAAGTCTTCGATACCGAAGATAGTCGGAGTGACCTGTAGCGGCACGTAAGGTGCGTACACGTAACCAGACTCTAGGAAGCTAGAACCCTTACGACCAACCAGCACTAGGTTGCGCGGGAAGTACGGGTCAACGTACACATCCCACTTCTTGCTAATGCTACCGGACTTAACGGCGCCGACAGTTCCCTTGTTGTCGTCATGAACGACATTGGCACGGAAACCGCTGGTGAACTCAAGGATATTGGCCAACTCGGGACCAACAACCAGGAAGTTCGCGCCACCACGGAGTGTCTTTCTGTGGATACGGGCTGACACATCGTTGATTGTCTCAACAAGAGTCTCGTACCACTCGGACACTGTACCGGTGAAGTCTGGCGGAGCGGTTGTGGAGGTAATGCTCGCACCAGTCTCTCTGTTCAGGAACTGGCCGGGTCGGCGGTTCCAGTACAGAGTACCAGCAGTTGCACCCTTCACGAGGTCAACCAGAATCTCACGGTCGATTTCTAGAGCGATTTGCTCAGAAAGGATAGAAGTTAGCTCAACCTCGGCATCGAGATTGTGATAAGCATTCAGATCCTGACCCAACTCAGGGGACCACTTGGCCTTGAGCTTCTTGGTCATCGCGGTCACGGCGATGGAATCAACTTTGATGTCGATTTCTGCGATGTTCGCAGTACCATCACGCTCGGCACCTTCCAAGGGCCACGGAGCGTTACCTTGAATTGAACCTAGAGCAGAAGCGTTGCCCCATGCATCGGCACGCGGATAAACTAGGTTTACCTTATTCGCGCCGACAGCCGGAGCGCCCACGTTACCTAGACCCGCAGCTGAAGTAGCCGCGAAGAACAGTTCGATTTGAGTCTTCGCAGTAACGCCTGAACTGGCAGGATTAAAGCGAGTCAATCGACGCACATGGTAAGCGCTTGAGTTAGCACTGTTAACGCCGTCAACGGCAGAGGCAGCTTCGCCGAGCAGATTTGCACCAGAACCATCACCAGTGAAACCAGCAGTAGAGGCTGAAGCAACAGCAATAGCAACTAGGTTGTCAGTGTTAAGGTTATCAATATCGCTATAACGAACCGCAACGCCACGAACGAACAAGTTCTGAGCAGCAATGTCGGGATCATAATTGATCGCCTTCTTCTGGGCATCACTCATCGCGGACCACTGAACGTTGTTCATCACAGTACCGGAAGTCGCAACAACCGTAAGGCCGCTAACTGTACCTGTAGCATGTGAATAGCCAGCCACATTGTGATAGAACGCTTTATCAGCGCTCTTGGCAGACAAATCAACACCACCAGTTAGTTGGCTACCGACCACACCACCGCCGAACAGCGACTCGTCATTGAAAGCACCGCCGACTTTGCTATTAGCATCGGGGCTGTAAGTGAAGTCAAGGAAGAAAATCAGCCCTGACGGAAGACTCATGGGCTGTACCGAGACTAGCTCGTTAGCAATAAGTCCACCAAACACTCTTCGTACAATTGGGAACGCCACGGAAGCAAAACCTTCCACATCACCAGTTGCCATTGTCGAAGCTTCTCGCAGAAGCTCCTTCGCTTGATTCTCAAGCAATCGCGCCATAGTAGCCCGATTTTGTCCTTCGCCAAGTCCTTCAAGAAGACCAGTTCGTTCCCACTTATTAAGTAAGGCTGCACCTTCTTTCCGGAGATCACGATCGACGATATTTTCTGTTAATCTTTCGATAATACCTGACATAATAAAAATCTCCTATATGTTTATGCCTTAGATTTGATACCAGCAAGTGTTTGCCACCTGTTTTTAGCTGGATCAATCTTTTCCTCTTTACTTTGTTTAGAAGCTTTGAGGAGTAATGAAGACATTGACCTATGTTGTGCTGCTTCACTCAATGACTTTGGACCGGACTTCTGAGAAGTCACAGTGCCCACTGCGTTTTGAAGTGTTTCATAAACCATCTTCGCTTGCTCTGTTGAGCCTACTTTTTGGATAGACTCGACAATTTCTTTCTTTTGTCGCTCATTCAAGGAGCCATCTACCAAAACCTTATTAGAATAAAGAAGCTTTGCATTCATTAGCTGCACCTCTTTAAACTTCTGCTTAAGCTTGTCAACAGCCTCCACAACTCTTTTATTAATATTGGTATATTTTTTGAGTTGTGATTTTAGCTTTTTGTTTTCCTTCTTAAGCTTATCATTCTTTTCTTCCAATTCATCGTTGTATTCTTCGATTGCGTTGGCAACCTCTGAAACCTCAACGGTGTCATGAATTTCGTTTGTTGGGGTCATTTGACCATTTGCGAAGCCGCCTCCTGGCTGGGCTTTAAAATCAAAGTCTAGTGATTCTGCTAGATTTTGCAAGTCACCGTCCTCTAGATCGACAACATCGCTGGCATCGGCCCGACCCGTCGCAGCGCCCTGCTCTTCCTGCTCATCGTCTGGGGAATCCATAGCTCCTGTTCCGCCAGGAGAACCGGCTGGAGTAATTTTGTCTGGGCCAACGCCAAGTGTCAATGATGGGTCGTCGAGGCTGAGATTGGGCAATTCAATTTCCAGAATTGTGTCTTCGTCTACATCTTGCATTAGTTCTTCTAGGGCAGCTAGTGGAATTTGTGCATCAACGCCGCCAACTTCTTCAGCGAGATTCGTGTCTTTATCTTTGGGAGCATCGGGTCCAGCCGCATCAAAAGGTCCAGCCGCAGGTTCTGCGCCCATGTCGCCAGCCAGCGGATCGCCCGCAAATGGATCGTCAGCTTCCAGCAAATCCTCAACAGCTTCTTTGATTTGATTGCTGTATTTATTGATTACGGCTTGTTCTGCGCTTTTAAGTGCAGCTTCTCGTAAAGCTGTGGCATCAACTATTGCCCTATCTAGCATTGCAGAACCCATGTGTTAAACTCCTAATACAATTCGCTACTAATAAATAGTCACCAGTAGTCAAAAAGGAAATCTCCTTATCCTTAAAGCGATATTTAGCGCTCTCGTCGGGCATAATCTTTAATATGTCTAAACAATTGTCTGGGATCTTCGCCAGATACTCCAGAGTATTTACGGAAACGATGCATTGTATTAGGC
>Ga0208299_1000155_pt1 | contig 64820 bp, 65 predicted proteins | sample 15_taG_FD_184089 | JGI IMG/M metagenome (GOLD analysis project Ga0208299, IMG submission 184089) | Marine viral communities from the Subarctic Pacific Ocean - 15_ETSP_OMZ_AT15312 metaG (SPAdes) (version 2) | ecosystem: Environmental > Aquatic > Marine > Oceanic | place: Pacific Ocean | collected... | reverse complement strand
ATTATATTATGTCTGTTGTAACAGACAGAGATAACTGGAAGTTTTCTGCTACTGAAATTGGTATAATCGAAATGATTACAATCAAAGGATTAGGTAAACTTGAGTCAAAGGCGGATACTGGTAACGGACATATGAATGTACTACACGCAGAAAATATCAAAGAGAAAAATGGGAAAGTAACATTCGATACTGAATTTGATAAAACCTTAACATTAGATATAGAAGACATTATAAAGGTAAATATCGGTAAAGGTATAATAGACAAACGGTATGTAGTCACCTTTGATGTCGTTTTTGGTGACAAAACATACAAAGATACACCATTCTCTCTATCGGATAGAGATGACAATACCCACGCAGTATTGCTAGGAAAAGATTTCCTAGAGATATGCAATTATTCAGTGAATGTATCTAAAAGGTTCACTTTAAGCGAATCAACCGCAAATTCAGAATTTGAAAAACTCCTAACGACTAAATAGAGTAAGCACACAACAATAAGAGGAATTACTTATGAAATCATTTAAAAACTTAAAATCACAACTCAATGAAATGTGGGGAGATAGTTCATTCTCCATCCCAGATTTGGGTATGGACAAAGCAGAAGACGGTTCAGTAAACATCTTTGCAATCGAGAATCCAATGATTGTAGACAGATTAAACGCCGCACTAGCATACATTAACGCAAAACCAACCATCGACCCAACAAGTCGTATTACCGAAATCAACCAAGCACTCAAAGTTGCAGGACTTGACTTCGATGAATCACTTGTCGGTGTTGCAAACGGTGAAGTCGTAGAAGTTCCAATGACACAATTCGGTGGTCGTACAGGTATGACCCCAGAAGAAGGTTATGTAAACGATGACGGTATCAGCCACAAAACAGGTGGTGTACGATATGCGATTCAGTTTATGTTCTCTGAAGGTGAAGGTCAATGGGGAGTAACATCAACCATCCTTCCTATGGAACTTGCGGAATCATATGATATGGATTCTGATTCTTTGAGTGTTGTCACGGAAGAAACAGAAGATTAAAATAACTTCGTGTTGATGATGAAAAATAACTTTGAAATGAATGAAAATAATTATGTGATGTATGCTATGAAAAACTATAATAATCCACAATGTTTGGATATAGATGAATTTTATAGCGATTTGAACAGAATCAAATACCTCAAGAAACTAATGAAAAGGTATCTTGCGACAGGGGAAATGAAAGACCGATTGATTCTGAACCATATTATCATTCTTTATAATGTATTTGGAATTATACCCGCAACACGATTGTTGTTTTTTAAGACCGATAAAGAATTATACCCTATGTTAAAGACATTCATCACATATTTGAATTACTTACCAGAAGGCGAAAAGTTAGAAGAAGTTATAGAGGTAGATATATTACCAATTCCACTAGATGAAACTGTGGTAAAAATGCTAAGAGAGGTTTAACCCTATGGCCGGTTTGTTCGACATATTTGTTGCTTATAAGTTTATCAAGATTCTTGCCACACCGTGGAAGAAAACTGATGCATATAAACTAGGCATCATTGATTCAAAGGGTGGGGTTCTTAAATTACGAAAAGACCTAAAGACAGGTGATGAGAAAAAGGCATATACAATTGTGCATACTCTTATATGGAATATCAAAAAACTATTAGACAAACTCTCACCAACCAAAACCAAATTAGGTTCTTTCGCCGTTGCCTTATGGTTGTTGAAGGAGAAAAAGGTCAAAATTAGAGAAAGTACATTTGAAGATATTATACTTCAAAATGTCAATGTAAATGATAAATTTGCGGGAATGATGAATGAATCATTTCTCCCCGCCGTATCAAAAGGCATCCACACAGCAACAGAATCTACTGCAATCCTATATCCCTTTGTAAATGAGGGTGATATGATTATAGTTGAGAACGATAAACCCATAAATACTTTATTAGGTGTAGACCTATATGAAGGATTCCATAGTAAAACAGGTAAAAAGGTGGTAGTTTCCAATGAAAACATTCTCACAGTTAGTTAAACAAATCGGACTTGATGAATCCAGTGGCACAATCTGGGATAAGATAATGGGTCACGCACTTACTGGTAAAGGAATACTGAAGTTTTCTTATCCTGGCGATAGTGCAAAGATAAGCGTGACGATAAAAACAGCATCGGAATTGCTTGGTGCATATCTTTCTCTCAGCACATCACGACAACAACAATTTACTGAGATGATTAATCGAAATGCGGTATCTTTCTGGTCAATGTCGGAATGGGCAAAAGAAATGGGTGTTACTCATATATCTGTAGGAGAATCTACAGAACTTGAAGAAGCAAAAAACCTTGATGCACTCTGGCAAAAGTTCTTGAAGAAAATCAAGATGCGACCATTTGACCGAAAAGAACGGGCAAGAAATAAAGAAGAAACAAAGAAAATTAGAAAATATCAAAAGATGGTAGGGATTACATCTTCGGTTGAACATTTGGACGAAAGGATGTATGCCCCAATGTATTTTGATGCGGGTATGAACAATGATGCTAATAAAGATAAATTTATTAAAACTATGCGTAAACATAGACTAACAGTAGTAACAAGAGGCAAAACAGGAACGGTTGAAGTATTTCCAAAGCAAGGTTCAGACCAACAAACAATATACAAGTATGCAAAACTATATGGTATGATTACCGTACACTCCCCCGACTCTGTTAAAAGAGAATCCGTTGAACTGGATGAAGCAACAACTTGGTTGAAATGGGATAACAAATCGCAAGACGGGCAAAGTTATGGTCGTGAGATGACTTTGAAAATACTTAAAGCCGCCGGATATCCGAATGTCGATAAACTTAAAAAGAAAGATTGGAAACAACTATCGAATAAAGAAAAACAAGATATTCAAAAGGTGTTGAAGACTAAAGTGGCGGGTAGTTATAAACTTACAGAATCCGTTGAACTGGATGAGAAGGTAAAGGGATGGATTGCAATTTATAACGGTAAAGAGTTAGAGATTCCTAACGATGGTAAGGTAAAGGGAATATATGGTGCAAAGCAACTTGCCATTAAACACTTCGACATTCCAATGTCAAAATGGGGTAAGTTAGCAATCTCCATAGCCGAATCCGTTGAACTTGGTGAATTTACAGTGCCAGGATATGACCAAGATAGAGCGTTAAAATCAAATATGCCTAAGTGGCGAAAAAATGCAGACGCAAAAACCAGAAAACAATCATCCCCAAAAATTAAATATGCAAAGATTATAAAAGGCATTCGTGATTCACAAGGCCCATTCTCAGTTGTTGCAATCAAAGGTAAAAAGGTTGTTGCTCAAAAGAATTCTATCAAAAATAGTAAAATGCTTCCCATTGAAGTAAATGATATGGCAGATGCCCATCCTGGCGCAACCATCTCTATTGAAAGTAAAGGTGGTAAGATTTTGAATACCTTCAAAGAATCCGTTGAACATTTGGATGAAGTTCGTAAAGGATATACCGATGAGATTGTTGCAAATGCAATTCTTAAACGTAAAAAACTTAAACGGAATGCTACAGATAAAGATATAATTCGGGCAATCAATGATGAACTAGAAAAAATGGGCCTGTCATCGACAGCAATTGCTTGGCATATGAGGAATCAAGATTTTCTTGGTGATGCATTTAGTGCCATTAGAAGTGGACTAAAAGAATCCGTTGAACTGGATGAAAAGGTAATATCTTTTGATGATAAGATTGTTTCAGATATTATGAAATTCATCGACAAGGTGGAAGGTAAAAAGAACAAATGGTCGTTGGTGGGTGATACTTGGCAAGCAGACAGAGGCACTAATTGGGATTTTATTATTAGTAATAATAAGATTAAATATTCTTATGTTGGTACACTCTCCACCCACGCACAAATTAAACTCCTCAACAAAACTGGTGGGGCAATGCCAAAAAAATACGGTGATATTGATAAATTCAAAAATTTAGTTAAGAAGTTTACCGCATTACCAACCAAAGAGCGAAACGAATCCGTTGAACATTTGGATGAGAAAAAGAAACCACAATACAAGGAGGGTGATTTCGTTCAGTGGCAAGGCAAGAAGGGGACTATTGTTCGGTATGACGATAAAGGTCCAGCAAGTCCTTTCTATGTTGTAAGTTTCAAGGGAAAATATATGTCATTACGCATTCCACAACACAAACTAGAAGAATCCGTTCAATTAGATGAAAAAGTAAAATTGACTTCACTGAAAAGTGCAGTTAAGTATATTGAACAAGCGTACAGAAGCGAGGTAACTCCGAACTGGAAAACAAAATGGAGTATCAAACGAAATTCAGCAGAATCACAAGATTGGTCTATCGAGAAGGTGGGTAAACTTTTCAATTGGGAATATCACGGTGAAGGACTCAGTAATATATTATCATTTATGAGTGCCGATGGTAGAGAGGATGAAGGACATATGTTTGCTTATGCGGTTGATGAGATTGTTGCTTGGTTGGCAGATGCACGAAGGTGGGATGAATCCGTTGAACATTTGGATGAGGGATGGGAAAAAGACCTTGATAAATTAGTTGCTAAGAATAAAATGCTTGTGGTCAGAGGATTGAAAAATGGGAAAAATATGCACGAAGGCCCGGCTTTGAAGTCGATGGACAAAACAATACAAACAATGTTTGTAAAGTTCAAATGTGACACAGTTGAAATTCTTAATAATAAAGGCAAAGTCGTTCTTACTATTCTGAAAAAAGATTATATGAAGAAAGAATCCGTTGAACTAGATGAAGGAAAAGCGTGGGATGATATTGTAGATATCCAACAAAAGCATACTGCAAAGAAAATTCACGGTATATTGGTTGATGCTCAAACTGCCAGACTTCTTGTTCAGATTCACAATTCATTAGATAAATCAAAGAACAAAAAATCATTCATCGACACTATTAATAAAGGCCGTAACGGACTTAAAACGATGGTTGATTTTGCTTGGAAACAAGTAAAAAAAGAATCTACAATAAACGAAGCAGAAACATTGCATTGGGATGAACTAGACAAAGATGAACGAGAAGATTTTCTTAAACACGCAAAACTTCATAAGAAATTAATGACTAAAGATTGGCGAGAATTAGATTCTCGTACACAAAAGTCACTTAAAGATATGATTACCAAAACAACCGAAGGTGAGTTTGCATTAGAAGAATCTAAATCCAAAGATGCAATTCTTGATGTCCTTGATGCTATTGAAGAACTTGGTAAGAGAGCAACAGCAAAGAACATTGCGAAAGAAACTAAACTTAATATTAAATTTGTAGAAGATGCATTAGAATTCTGGATAGACGATAAGAAAATCTCCAAGAAGGGTTCGGTATATACAATGGAAGAAGAAATTGCAAATACATCATCGGGTGGTGGTGTATCAGGAATGACACCAGACACAGTTGGTGGTGACAGTCGAATTATGAAGATGCACCGCCGTAAGAAGAAGAAGAAAAATATTGATGAACTAGAAGAAAGCATTGAAAAAGATATTAAGAATGCAGATTTAATTCTCCGTGATAATTTCTGTGGACACCCTGTGTTCCAAGTAACTGAAGACGAATTCAATAAATGTAAATCCCGCCGTGCAAAGAATGAACGGTGGAGTAATTATTTTGACGAAGATTCATCATCGGGTTTAAAAATTAAATCATATTCACATAAGAACCCAAGTAAACCAATCATCGTACAAAATGAAATAACTGGTGAAATGGTATTTTATCGTAGACGATTGAATGATAATCGTTTAAAGCACAATGTCAAATCAAAACGACTCTCCGAGCAGGAATAATAATAAAATACCCAAATTAAAAAGAGGTAATTTGAAATGAAAAACTTAATAATGATTGTAGCACTCACATTCACCCTAATAGGATGCGAGGCGTTTGAACAGTGGGAAATTAAAGACGGTGTACCGACAGATACATCATCTGCCGTAGTGGATTCACTTAGGGAACAAAAAGAACAAACAGAAGAAATTGGAAACGCTACTGGTGCAGTTGGTGATGGTTTAATTTCTATTGACGAACACGCAGACAACATCCTTGATGAAATTGCAATTGTTCCCGATGACCACAATTACAATATAGACCCTACACTTAATTCTATTGAAGGTTCAGCCGAAGCAATCAAAGAATCTGTAGATGATGCACAAAAAGAAAACATCAGAATAGACGAAGCACTTGAAGATTTGGAATCTGCAAATGCACGAGTATCGGCAGCCGTAGGACAGATTGAAGAATTGGAAGAATTGATTCAAGAGTATGAACAATCTGACCGTGAAATCCGCAAAGAGGCAATAGAGAATCTCTATGAATATCTCACTCTATTCTTTGCAGTAGGGTTTGCAATGATTGTTGGTGGTGTGTTTGTAATGTTCTGGGTTAGTAGACGGTTGGGTGGAACTATTCTTGCAATTGGATTCTTGACAATCGGACTAGCCACCGCCTCGCAATATTATATGGAAGAAATTGCACAGATTGGATTATATGTGTTTGTGGGTGGTTTCTTACTTACTGCAACAATCGTTGGATTTATGTTATTAAATGGCAAGAACAACGAAAAAGCACTAGCAGAAATTGTAGAGTTGATTGAAGAAATGAAAGACCATCTCAGTGACGAAGAAAGAAAAGAAATATTTGGTCGTGATGGGTTTGCTAGCCGAATGCAATCGCCTATGACAAAAAAGATTGTTTCTCAAGTAAAAATCAAAAACGGATTCAAGAATCTGGGGAAGACAAGTCCAAGAAGTAATGGTGTTTCGCAATAAAGTAAGCATCAACTATATCTGAAACAGGATTGCCAATCTTTTCTCGATTAGGAATCATAATCTCTTTCAAATCAATTTCAGTTTCTTTTAGCCACGCCTCATACATTAGTTCTTTGGTTGCATTACCCTTACCTGTTGCAAATTTTTTAATTGCACTTGGTGCATATACTGCAAATGGTGTGTTGGATTCCCATAACTTATGTTTAAGCAATCCCATATTTTCGCCAATCTGAAACACCTGACCTGTAGAAGAATATGCGTATCCTTCTATGGCAACAAAGTCAAATTTAAAGCAATGTTTCAATGCCCACTGAGAAACTTTATCAAATCGTTTCTCGTTGCATTCGTGTTTCTTTGGTTGTAGTGTTCCTTGAAACTGTCCACTATGAAACTTCTTTGCAAGTTTCTTAACAGATGTCAAGTAATAAAAATTACAGTTTCGTATGTCCCACCGTTTTCCTATATGAGTACAAACGGCGGGAGATGTCATACTATAATCAATTCCTGCATATCTTTCAATCATATAGTATTTAGGTGCGTTTTAGAATAATGTCAAGATTAATCGTCCGAGGATAATTCCAATAAAAAAACCACCAAGAGCAAAAAGCCAAGTTCCAATAAGGTCTGATATACTACCGTCCATCCTTAACAATTTCTTCAAGTTCTTCCATCTGTTCATATAAGATACTCCCTTTTATCCAATCTAGATATTTTGCGATGTTCATTGCAGAACATTCTGTAACCAATTCTTTATTTTCAAACACACGCATAATTGTGAATGTGCTTATAACTCCTACGACATATTCCTTATCATTAAACTTTGCGAATACTCCACCACCAGAATCACCGAACCACACACTCGCACCGTGTGGTATGAATTTAATTTTGTTCGGTTCTTCTACTAATGTGCCAAAGTAAGAAAATACCCACCTCTTACTATACTTCTTATATCCCTGTGCATATCCTACTGTGGTAATATTCTGATATCTGTACATCCAATCTACGCATCCGATTATTGCTGGCTCATAATCTGATTCGCATTCAAGAAACACCAGACCAATATCGTTACTCACAAAGAAGGATGTAGTGCTGTAACTAGGGTGTAAGATTGTGTCTTTTACCATAATTTCTTCCTCACCTATGACCAAGGAGAAGACATCATCTTCGTCCAGACAATGTGCAGCCGTTAGAGCAACATCCTTCTCTATGAGAATTGCAGAACCAATCATCGTACCATCTTCTCGATGCAATGAACCTACAGATGGATATGGGTCGTTTTCTTTTGTTGTTGGAGTGAACCACCTGTCAAGAGGATTGATTACCTTTTGTGGTGGTGTAATATCGATAACAATATCGGTTGTAGTTTGAGAGGGTAGAACAGACGAGTCAGGTATATTGCACCCTGCAATTAATAACAAAGATGCTGAGAGATACCCGAATAAGTTGTTCATACTCCTGCTATACTATTTAGGGGAATTTGTGAACCGTATTCGGCATTTTTTATTAAATTTAATTAAAAACTCTCATATTTCTATGAGAGTTTCTTGTAATATATTAGATATGGGATTCAGGATTCTTTGAATATCTTTACTACTTTACCCTTGTCATCTTCAATTGCAATATTAATCTTACTACCAGATGTTTTGTTTTTCTTTTGCAATGTCATCGCCGCAGTTTTCCATATCCCCTCATCTTTTTCAAGAGAATGAATGTTTCCAACCCATTTACCAGTAGGATAATCTTTATTTACTTCGATTGCTACTGCGGTGTATAAACCCTTTGCTCGTTCTTTCTTTTTACCACCAACAATTTCACCGGCGAGTGGGTGTCCTTTAGGATATAGTAAATCCATCGGAATTGGTTTTCCTTTTTTCACAACGGATTCATCTATCATTTCATCCAGTTCATTAGAATCATCCAGTTGGAATCCCCACGAAACTTTAGGTTGTCCCTTAAAATCTGCATTCTTCCCAATAAGTTTGTTATTCTTCGCAAATTTCACTGCACTATCAACATTGATGTGAGTACCGTGATAAGAGAACATCTTAATCTTTCCGCTTGTTGGGTCACTGATGATTGCCATCATTACTCTGTCTTGGTTTGCACTCAATTTACCTTTATGTCCTAGAGGTCTTTGAATGACAACAAACCTAGCATTCTTATGGACTAGGGCTACTGCTGTGTATAGAAGTTTTGCTTTACCACTTTGGATAAGGTCTGTGGTGAATTTATCCGCAGGAACATCAGTTTTGTTTCGTTCATCTAAACTGTGTGTAATGGAATTCGCAGTTTCCATAAGATTCTTTATAATTTCTTGTTCATTTTTCATCTGTGTTTATATTCCTTATGATGATGATGTGTATCACTTATTTATAAGATTATCTACTTCGTCTTCTCGAAGCCGTCTACCTACAACCCAGAACAATGTCTTCTGATTCTTGACATCGATATTATCCCGCATCCACTCGTGTGCTTTCCCTTCGTATATATCATCGAGTAATGTTCCATCCGCCGCACATTTCTCCCATACACTTTTACTATAATCATAGTCAGTCAGAACCATTTCATAATCAGGAAATACCTTTACTTCTCCGTCACCGAATAGTACATCACCATACTTGAATTGATTCAGATAGCCGTCTATGTTCTTTCGTCTATCACAGAATCCTACTCCAATAACCCTTCCGACTTTTTTTCCGTATTTTTCTAGCCCGACTAATATCCCTGCGAACTGTATACCAGAACCAACAGGAACAACAAGAACATCTAACTCATCTGGAATATTCGCCACTTGATTCATTACTCCATCAAAGATTGCTTCAGGATTATTATCCAAGGCAATCGCAAACTTAATTAGTTTATAGCCGTTGTTGTCTATTATCTTTTTCTTTGCAAGAGCATCAATTGCAGTCGTCATACCGTGACCCGCCACATTAACAACATCCGCACCATAGTATTTACTCAACCGCATCATATGATGAGTGTTCATCGTATCTTCTTTCGTACCACCAACCGCCACTATACAATCTATATCAAACTCTTGTGCAACCTTTGCAATGATAGCCGACTGAGGAGAATGAACAGATGATGCAGTCAATACACCATTGTTATGATTACTTATTATGTCGGAATGAATCTCAGAAAACAATTGAACTGCTTGACGAACCTTTCCGCCGTTAATTCCTTCTTTTCCATAGGGAGCATATAAATCATCTCTTTTGTAATACAATAAAGAGCCGTTAGTTTTCATAATAGGAGTAAGTTCTGTACATAGTTTCATAGTATTATTATACTTTACATATAGAGAGAGTCAAGAACAAAAACACCATTAAAGAATATAAGAGATAATAAAATGATGTCTTAGAGAGTATGTAGAGAGTGGGTGTATGTGGGGTATTGTGGGGAGTAATGAAATATCAGAAAAGCCGTAAAGAATGGGTATATGCGGTGTATGCGGAAGGAAGTCAATCGATGTCGCTGGAAGCGGGATTATCTTGCGACATCTTGGTGACCCTTATGACCATTCCCATTGGGATTTTTTCTAGAGTGCTTCCTAAATCTTTTCCCATTGTACTCAGAAGTGCGATGTGGCTGCCGTTACGGTACACTTCATATCCAACGCTGTGCATTTCGGGACAGGGTTTCTTTGCTTCCCGCAGTTGTTTCGCCAGGCAATTCCAACCAACATCCCCTTCTTCTTCTGCATCCATCCACACGACTTCTACAATATCATAATGTTTTTTTCTTTTTGTCATACATAATCTCCAAAGTATTTATGCATTCTATGCCGACCCCCTAGGACCAATGATATTTATATCACCAGTGCGGTTTATATAAGAAAACCCCTGTGACATTTCGCAACATCACAGGGGCTATGACGAACAGACACGCTGTGTGTCTGCGATTAAATGTTTATTTCTGAAGGGTGCTTGCAAACACTTCAATCATCTTGGTGGCGATTATCTTGTTTGTCTTAGCATTTCCCGCATTCTTGCGGAAGGCATTCCGCAGTTGCGTGTAACTCGCACCGTCACCGAGTGAGTCAAGAGCATCTTCGTCAGTTCCGATGTTACCCTTGATGATGTAGCAGGCATCGTATCCTGTTCTATCGTCAGATGCTTCGGCGAAGTTTGATTTCTTGTAATTGTTGACGGCATTTCCCATATCATTATCGTTGAAGTATCCATAACGAAGTTGATGTACGTTCTTGTTATCGTGAAGGCGGATTCCGATAAGGTTGCAACCAGTTCGGTCTTTTAGAATCTGAAGATAAGTATCAGTTTCAGAACGGTAATGACCTTTAGCAACTGTGAAGTTCCCTTTGGTGCGTGGGTCGTGTACTACTGCTCTAGAATCAGAACCGTAAACGCAAGCACCGAGTGAAGAACCATCACCGTCAGTGAGGAACACTGCGTTGACTATTTGAACACCAGTGGCTTCTTGGAAAGCAGGAACGATGTCCATCGCTGAAACGATTGCTTCGTTGAGTGGCGTGCAGGAAAGTCCTAGACCCTGTGGGGTCATATATCGACATCCACTTGCACATCCGTGTAGTCGGCTAACAGCAAGGTTATATTCTGCTTTATTCATTCGGCTCGACAGGAAGTTTATCAACATAAATCCGTGAGGCTTGAGAGGATTAGTTGAACCCTCTTTAGCAGTAAATTGTTCAAAACCATCGATGTAGTTACCGTCATCATCATATGAAAGGATGTTGTTACTTGAGAAGGCATATACTTCAAAGGGGATATTTGTTTTTTGACAGAACTGAGTCAGAATCAGAAGTTGCTCAACAGTGTCACGAAGGATACCTGCCATTGAACCAGACCAATCAAGGAAGAAAACCATACCGTGATTCTTACCGTCAGAAACGGATTCGTTTTTCACGAAGATGTCTTCAGACCATCGGTAGTTCATCATCGAAGTCGTATCAAGGACACCCGAACGGCTGATTTGAGTTCGTCTATCTGCATCAGCAGATTGCTTCATTTGAAACTGATTGACCATATGATTCACAACGGACTTTGAACCGTTTAAGAATTTGTCGGTGGTTTCATTCGCTTCATTCCATTTTCGCTCATAGTAATCGGCGTTATTTGAATCTTCTAATATGTTACTTCTTTGATTATCGAACATCGATGCAACACGCTTGTAATCCAAGATGATGTTATCAAGATTCATTGATTCAGGAAGCGTGAAGTATTCGTTATCGTCACCATCAGTATCGGTGTACTCACTTATCGCATTATCGTATGCTGATTGAGTTTCGGAAGGCAATGCTCCATCACCCTCAGAGTAAGAATCATAATCGTAATCTTGCTCACCCTGTTCACTCTGTTCGTCACTTGAATCATCGGATTCGTCAGATGAATCAGATTCACCTTGAATGTCATCAAGATTTGGTTGGTTGGTTGCAGATTGTGATTGACTTGCATCATCATCACCCGCACCATCAGTTGATTCACTTGAATCAGACGGTGAATCATCACTATCTTCGTCAGATGAGCCGGCTGAATCGGATTCTTCATCACCCTCTGAATCAGATTCGCTACCGTTAGCACCATCATCATCACCATCATCAGCAGAATCACTTTCATCAGAGGGTTGTGATTGACCGCTATCAGATTGGTCATTATTACCAGAATCCTGTGATTGCTGTGATTGCTGTTGATTTTCTTCATCGTCCTGTAGTGATTCGCTCCAATCGTCATAGAGGTCATTGGCGATATCCAAGACATCTTGAAATGTCTTGGAATTTTCCATACGGTCTACGAACACTTTTTCATCAGCACTGAAAGGAACTTGAAGCAAACCGAACAAACCTAATTTGAAGTGAAGGTTCAATCGGTCAATCAAATTCATATCAGCAACATTCTTACCACGAATCTCAAATATATCTGATTTGTCTAATTCAGCATACGCACGGGCGAAATCCTTACGGACGCCAGCATACTGTTGTTTAATTAATCGTTCGATACGAGCATCTTCGACTACATTACAAATTTGTTTAAATGCACCCTTATTGGATATACCCTCTAAAGCAGATATCCATTGGTCGAACGGTGTATGTAATGCGTGACTCACTTCGTGAGCAACCAACATATCGTACATACTATTAGACATATCCTTCCATACTGGAAGGATTAAACATCTGTTTTTAATATCGAAGGCTGCGGTTTCAGCACTCTTAGAATGCTCAACACGAATATCTTCAGTCGCCATACACTTTGCTAAAAGCGACTTTGAGGCCTTATTTACGGTTTTTTGCTTAATCGTCATACCCCAATTATACCACAAACCAACCCCCTACGCAACCAAAGGGAGGGTTTTTAAGTTATCGGACTGACACTATGTTGTCAGTCCACTGGTGGGTCTATATATAGACCACCTAAAACGGCTGAAATATCGATGTAACCCCTTGTAAATACACGGCTTATGAGGTTTTTAAGGGTTTTAAGGGATATCCACTGACAACATAGTGTCAGTCCGATAACTTAAAAGTGACTAAAGCGGGTTGCAAAGGGCTGGATTTGTGGTATAATTAGCATATGGCTCGTGAACTTACCCCTGAAATCACTATTGGAGATTCAACCCCTATGACATTAAAACCTCGTCAATTAGCATTCGTTCAAGCATTAAAAGATGCGGGATGCTCATCGCCCCTTACATATAAAGATATGCAAGCGGTTTGCGATTCTACTGATACTTACAAGATGCCTCCATCTTGGATTACCCACGATACAGACCGCAAGGTTTCTCGTGGGTCTTATGCTGTACCTGAAATTGATGGTGCAGTTTTAACACCGCCCAATAGTGATGTGGTTGCTCCTGCTCCAACACCTGTGACTGTTCAAAGTCCTGTTGTTGGTGCGGTTGAGCAACCTGTTCCTGCTATGATGGATATGACTATGGGTATGACGGGCGGGGAACGCCAGTCGTTAGTCCCTGCGAAATTTGACGGTTATGTCAAGTGGGGTCACTACTCAGATATTAAACAGTGGATTAAATCTGGTCGATACACTTCGTTGTTCGTCACAGGTTTATCTGGTAACGGTAAGACACTTATGGTCGAGCAAGTTTGTGCTGACCTCAAGCGTGAATGCTTCCGTGTAAATCTTACTTGTCAAACTGACGAAGATGATTTGCTTGGTGGTTTCCGCCTCATCAACGGTTCTACCGTTTGGATGGACGGTCCCGTGACTCTCGCAATGAAGTCGGGTGCTGTATTACTCTTGGACGAAGTTGACCTTGCATCCAATAAGGTGATGTGTCTTCAATCCGTTCTTGAAGGTAAGGGTGTCTTCCTCAAGAAAATCGGTCAATGGGTTACGCCTGCAAAGGGTTTCGCTGTTGTCGGTACTGCTAATACTAAGGGTCGTGGAGATGACACTGGTAAATTCTCTGGTACTGGTATCTTGAACGAAGCGTTCCTAGAACGATTCAAGTACACTTACGAACAGCCGTACGCAACCAAAGCGACTGAGAAGAAAATTCTTGTCAAGTCAGGTTGCACTGATGTTGACTTCGCTGACAATCTTACCAAGTGGTCTGAGATTATTCGCAAGACCTACCTTGAGGGTGCGATTGACGATGTTGTTTCAACTCGCCGTCTAGTCAATATTGTTGAAGCGTTCAATGTGTTCAACGATAAGAAGAAAGCACTGAAACTTTCTCTCGCCCGCTTCGATGAAGATACTCAAGAAACTTTCTTGAACCTCTACGACAAAGTGGATGCTGAAACCGATTTCAATGCAGACGAAGATTCATCTGAATCTGCACAGGGAAATGAGTGTCCATTTTGAGTACCACTGAACTCCACTCAAAAGATTACTGTTTAATCAATCATAACACTGGAATCCAGTATATGTTTAAACCCCAAGGTGCTAATCTAGTAATCGTGTTAATCGATGATGGACACGGATGGCGTACATACGATAATGCACGGATTGGTGGGAACTATGAAACTCCACTTGCAAGAACATTTTGGAACTCCCTTATAAAACAAGGATTCACAAACGACTATGAAATCTAAAGAAATAAAAGAATTCAGAAAGACCTATACCAAGTACGAAAAAGAATGCGTATTTGAGGGGTATAAACTTGCCGTTCTGTTTGACGAGAAAGATGATGTCAAAAAGTGGGGAGGACGATGGGATGCTGATGCAGAAACTTGGTGGATGCCGGCGGGTAACTCCCTTAAACAAATTCACGACAATGGAACTCTTGTCCGTGACTGGCTGAACGATAATCAAATGATTATGGGTCAATATGGCGAATTCAAACCAAATGAACATACCACAAATCTGTTCAGTTCTGATAACGACCATTACACTGAATACGGTTTAATTAAATCTTTTGATGAAACTACTTTTAAAGTACAATTCTTCTATGACCAAGATGTGGTTAAATTCATCCTCATCCCCACAGGGAAGGGTGATATGATGACCGAATACTACACTATAGAAGAAGGTAGAAAACGATGGGATGTTCTCATCGGTACTGGATATAATCGAGTGAAAAATTCTTGACTTACTTAGGAGATATGATACAATGAGCAATATGAAAGATTACGCAATGTGGCTAGATGACCAAGGAATCGCTAAATGGGATACTGCTATCGGTGAACTGATAGTCCCTGAAGGGGTCAATGTGTTCACAGAGGAACTGCTAGAACAATATAGAACAGATGCAGAGTGGAACGGCTACCCGCCAATTACACCACCCCACGACCCAGAAGACAACGAAGTCATTATCGATGAAGATGAAGATGAAGATGACGATGATGATGACGATGGAATATTAGACGATGATGAACTTGGAGATTCGTGGCGACTCCCAGAACATCTACCTACTGAAACAGCCACTGACTACCATTTAGACCTTATAGGAGAATTACTCTAATGGATAATTACAACAATGTCAATTCGTATAAGAACTTGAGCAACATCAACCCCAACTGGATATACGACAAACTGACCCGAACTCAGAAACTCTATATTCAGAAAATCAAAGAATTCGCCGAGGATTTATTCATCAATACAGATGACCTGACATTCTCACGCAAGCAATTACAACTTATTTCGTTAGCATTTAAAGATAACAACGATGTCCCAAATTGGATTGTGAAGGATAAAGCACGGAGAGCAGGCGTAGGCGTATACATAATCCCAGAGGTACGAGAACATATCCACGGTGCTAAAACGCTCACAGAGGACGCCTCTGTCCCTTCAGCGACCAATGAAGAAATCGCCGATATGATTGCTTCATCATCGACCACCGTGGATACATTCAATGCAGACCAATACGACCTATCATCACTAGAAGGATAATCGCAAAATGAATAATAACATACGACCATCAGCAACTACCGTATCTGAACTATTAGAGAATCTGCTCCACTACTCAAATGAGATTGACAATACTCTGCTCATAGGGGAGCAATTGGCAATGGTCAATGAGGCGGGTATTCTCTATAATGAACTTCATAGTCTTGTTACACCAGATTACTTCACCGATGTAGAATACAAGTGGTTGGTTAAATTAGGAAATCGATGGAACTCATTGGTTAAACAATATAGTAACTCTATGGGCGATAATATACCCCAGACCTCACGAGATATGCTAGACGAACTCGAAGACCAAATTCGGAATGCTCTAGATGAATTTATGAGTGGCGGAGGAGAGGACGAACCATATGTATAATTCAGAACAACGAACCAGAAGCAGAGGATTGAGTTTGCCTTGGGTGTTGACGATTATCTTTTGCGTACTACGCTTTGTTGGAGTAATCGATTGGCCTTGGTATTGGTTGATTTCTCCTATATGGATATCTGCAAGTATGGTAATAGTCCTAGTAGGAATTTTAATCGGAATTAATAAAATCAGCAATGAATCCTGACTATTTTAAAACTAACGAAAAGAAACTTTACAAACACGAACTCGATAGAGTGAAGTCGATGACTGATAGACAACTTTATACTCGTTATGGCAAGATGACAAAGAGTAATAAGATGCAGGCATTTTATGAAGCACTTGCTGACGAAAATCGTGTGCCAGAATTGCGAAAGCAAATGGAAATAAAAAGTGGATACGGTATCGGCTTCAAAAAGAAAAAAAGAACAATCAAAAATGCATCAAATAGTAGACAAAGACCAAAGGCAGTATATGCACTACGGTCTAGTGAAGAATTCGATGATGCAGGAATATGGATAAAGGTCTTTATGTTATATAATGGCAATACAGTACAAATAACAGAATTTGAAAATGGTCAGATTGACAACACAACAGCATATTCCTATGAAGATGCAAGACGGTTGTGGAAAACTTGGATAAGAGAAGATATGACCAGAGATGATTCTTATATCGAAGGTTTAGAATTGGGAGATGTACGAATATGAGCCGCACACCAATATTTAATCCCGAAGCACATAAACTTGTAAAGGAAGCAATGGCAGAAAAAATGTATAAAATCCAGAACGACAAATGTTGGGAAATCTATTTTAGACCACTAACAGATAAGTCGGTAGAAGTAATCTCTTTCTATCAAGGTGACCCCTTTGTGAATCCTAGAAGATTCGATAAAGACACCCTTATGAGCAAAACCAAATCAACCGAAAATGTAGAAGTGATGACTGTCGAAGATGCAAGAGAGTGTTGGAACTTGTGGGTGGAATGTCAGGGGTTTGAAGTGGTGGAAGTAGAAGATTTTCTTAGGGGTGGACGGTCGGAATGGGCAGGGGAAAGTTTTAATTATAGAAAAGAAAGTAAAACCGCCAGTTGGTGTGTACCAGAAGAATGATTGCAGTAAACGGCGGAAATATATGCCAACAGAGATTTGTTCTCAGTGTAATAAACGCCTGCATAGAACACTTTCCTACACTATCAGAGAAAGACCATCTAATCATCAATGTACAATTAGTAAAAGAATTAGAAGATTGCTACGGTGACTGTGTAGACGGCGATGAGGATAACTGTTACAATATCACTATTGCAACATCAACCCGACCCATCAGAGATTTGGTGTCTACTATCGTACACGAGATGATTCACCTGAATCAGTATGTCACTGGTGTATGGGAAGGTGACGGAGAACAGGAAGCAAGCGAATTGGAATATGAACTCACAGACAAATTCTGGAAACAAGGAAAGATATGAAGAAGAACAACACCAATATATTAAACAAAACGGCTGATATGATTCTAATATTTCCAACTCCCGACAAACTAGCCGGGTTTTTCGGGACAGATATTCTGAATAAATACGGCGTTGCATCTATGACATTCGGAAGCACAGTTAGAAATGAAATCTCTGTTACAGATGTGAATGTTGTGGTTCTTGCAGAGATTATTACGGAAGCACAGAAGTACGGCGGAAAACATATTCTGAACTGTGGTGGGAAAAATCTTGACGACTGTGCCGACTATGAAAAAAAATGCGGAAGTATATGCGACTATTGTCAGTATATGGAACTCGATATGAAAAGTAATAATGGAGATAATGTATGAACCGTTCTACAATTACAAAACAACTCAATGCAGGTATCTGCGAGATTCAGTATATAAATACTGATACTGGCGACAAGGATACCGTGTCGGTGACGATGCGGGGATATAATGTAAAAGACGATTGTGTAGATGATTGGATTGATGTCCAACAAAAAGAAGGGTGCATCATCGTATGGAGTATGGTGAAAGAAAATTGGATGAGTATTCCAATTAAGAGTATAGTATTCTTTGAACAACTAACAGGAGAAAAAGTACAATGAAGTTTAACATAGGTGATAAAATTGTAGAACTAAAATCAAAACGACAAGGAAAAGTTTTGGACTTAGTAGAAGAACGAGATACCGAAACAGGTTTAATTACATACGCCGCAGTGAAAGTTTCTTTTAATGAAAATACAGAAACAGAATGGCTTACGACAGACAAAGTTGCAATAATGTTATTAGAGAATAAATAAAATACGAACTTGGATACACACTTTTACATAAATAGTATAGTAGGTATATGTAGAAGGAGTCATATATGTCGTTTAAGTATCGTAGTAATAATGATAACAACAATAATAAAAAAGCAACCAAGAAGTGGAAAGAACCACAAAACAAAACTCAATGGATGCTTGACCTCATCGATGCAGGTGAGTCAGCCGTTAAAGGTTATGAAAAGTATTTGTTGAATGAAATTGACTATGCAGAACTAGCGAAAGTGATGTTGATGTTGAGAGAACTTCTCCCGATGAACATCGATAAAAGATATTGTGATGATGATGATGAAGAAGAAGAATAATAATGTTTGCACCGTTGAGTGAATATATTGAAATGAAATTGGAAGAGGCGTTCTGTAAAGAGTACAGAGTGTTTTCTTCCTGTGACCGACCGACTCACGAGTGGGAAGATTATAAGAAAGCATATGCGGATTGGGCAGTAGAAAGATTCTTACAGAACGATTCTGCTCCACCTATCCACCCGAAAAGAAATCGCCATTGGAGCGATGATGTGAGAGATAGTAATGGAGAGGTTGATAATGGGACTACTTGAAAATGAAACTTGGGATGACTATCAAGGCAAAGAAGTATATGTAGCATCGACATTTATGAAATCTGGTTTCCGTGGTGATTATCGTGGATACAATGTAGACACGAAACAGGTACAGGTACACGATACAAAGACAGGTGACACATACGATGTCGATGAGAGTTTTGTATACGGTATGTGGATGCTTGAGGATTGGTAGAGTATAAATAATATTATACTATATGAAATCATTTAAAGAACATCTAGCAGAACAACAAGAACTTGCAGACCTTATCGAAAAGCAGATTATCATCGGTAAAGGTAAGAAGTACGGACAGGTTGTATTTATGGCTGGCGGTTCTGGTTCGGGTAAAGGATTTGCTATCACCAATTTTATGGAAGGTGAAAAGTTCAAAGTCCGTGATGTAGATTCGTGGAAGTCCGCCTTTGTAAAAATAGCCGAGTTGCAAGATAAACACAAAGAAATCCAAGGACTCGATTTCAACAATCCAGAAGATGCACGGAAGATGCACGAGTGGATTAAGGAAAAGGGTATCAAGGAAAAAACTCTTGACGCCTTGCTCTCTGATGCAAGGCAGGGAATCCTTCCTAACATTCTGTTTGACATTACAATGAAAGATAAAGATAGTATTTGGGAAACTATGCCTTCTTTAGAGAAAGCAGGATACGACCCAAAGAATGTCAATATCATTTGGGTATTGACGAACTACTCAATATCAATTAAACAAAACCGTGACCCAGAACGAGGTCGCATTGTTCCTGATGATATTATGTTACTCACTCACGAAGGGGCTGCCTCTACGATGCTTGACTTCATTAAGGATGGTACACCACGAGCCGTTGATGGTGGTGTGTATATTATTCTTGGTGGTAAAAAGAATACAGTATTATATACTGACAAAGATGGTAAGCCGTTGAGGACAGGTAAGAACAAAGATACATTTGTTGTGAAGGATTTTAAATACCTTACATTGAAAGAGCCGGGCGGAAGAATGACAAACGATTCTGGATTAAAGAAGCAAGCGTTTCAATGGATTAAAGATAATGCTCCGCAGACATTGAATACTGCGGGGATATTTGACCCTAAGAAAAATAAGTAATTTTTCTTGACTTTCACCATTATTGGTGTATACTTACATTATGGAAAAAAGAACCCCAACAATTTATATTGCAGGACCAATGCGAGGAATAGAAGATTACAACTTCCCTGCATTCGACCGACAAGCAAACCTACTTCGCAAGCAAGGGTGGAGGGTTATCAATCCGGCTGAAATGGACAGAGAATACGGAAGTCCAGAATCTAGTCCGATGGAATACGACCCCACAACCGATTACAATGACAGAGAATTTATGCGAGATGCAATGCGTAGAGATTTAGTGGCGATTGCAGAACAATGTACTGCAATATATTGTATGTCTGGATTTGAAACTAGCCGTGGTGCTAAAGCAGAATATCAATTAGCGAAAGCAATCGGGATTGATATATATTACGAAGTCCCACTTCCAAAAATAAATTATTAAGTTCAACAATAGGGGTTGCATAAACAAAGCCGTTGGGTTAAAATACAACACATAACAATAAAGGAAAGGATGTAAGCGGTAAACATCTCGACCTTGAATTCACAGTGATACCGCAAATTGGAGATGTACATAATATGAGTACAACTATTACAAAAAAGCAACGAGTCCTAAATTATCTTTCAACAGGTAAAGGTCTTACTGCGAAACAAGCGAAAACTCGCTACGGTGTAGGTAACCTTCGTGCAACGATGTCAGACATCCGTAACCTTGTTGAAGGTTTTGGTAATTGGGAAGTTGTTACAGAAAAAACACGCAACGGAAATGTTCGTTATTTTATGAATGATACCCATCCTGGCAAACGCCACTATGGTTTCGATAAATACGGTAAGCGTTACACAATCTAATTTTTAGAAATTAGATAACCCCCCCTCTGGTGATGGAGGAAGATATGACCATCACCAGATTTTTCAGAAAAACTGAACAGTTCGGTTTTTAATCATTAGTCATAAACACACACACATACACAAGGAAAAAAATTATGACAAACCCTTACGAATTACGATACGAAATTTACCAGAACGCAAGACAAACATTAATGGACAAGTTCTATAATGAATACGAAGTTTGGAATAACTGGCAGTTTGATGGACAAGCAAAGGGTGAATGCCCTGTCACAGAACGACCGTTGATGCCGACACACGAACAAGTTTTGGTAGAAGCAGAAAAAATTTACAGTTTCGTTCAACAAAAATAAATAGAATTTCTTTGACAATTGAATAATATAGTACAGGAGTAATTACCTGTGCTAACTCCGTGACTGAATAATTTTTTGTTATGCGGAATAAAGTATACGAATCCCTGTAGTGGGGTGGAAGACGGCCAAGAGGTATAGATTCCAGTTGGGTAACTCTAACATTCGTAGTGCGAGTAGAGTAATTAACACATATTAGTTGACCTCGAAAGTTGCAGGTATAATATAATCCTGTCGGAGTACAATATACTGGTGGTGCAGAAGCACGAAAGAGCCGCCTCATTAAGAGCCGCCTCAAAGTAATCCCAAGTTCTAGACAGAGGGACTAGTGAGTCGAAGTGAAAAATGCAACGCTTAACTCAGCCACCAAACAACATAGCGAATCGGGGAAGTGCTGAATACACTTCCGTCCTTCACACCCCCGCATCCCAGAGGATGGATGTAGGAATCGCCTTCCTCGATTCACAATAATTTCGTTCCTTCCGTTACAAGGCCTTTGATGACACTATCGGGTGTGAAATACCATCGGGTGTAAAGATGATGTAAGATTCATTAGGACATTGAGTGGATGGCCTCCACTAGGAACGAACAATTATATGAGGATGGTAGGTGGAGTCTTTGCGGAGAGAAGAAAGATTCCCTACCATCTTTTTTACTTGACAAATTACATATATACTGTAGAATATAGGAACAATTATGAAACCATTCAATCAACATCTAAACGAATCTTCACTATCCAGAATTTGGAAACATAGCACAGAACACGACTGTGGTGCAATTACCGCATTTCGTAAGGGCCCAGATTGTGGTGAAGGTGAACCATATACAAGTACAGAAAATAAACAACGAAACAAAAGTTTAATGGCTAAACTTAAAAGTGCAGGATATGGTATCACAAAATTACACGGTACATATCCAGAGGGCGGTTCAACGGCTAAAGAAATTAGTTATTGGGTCGTAGACCTAAACGACAACGGAAATCTAGAAAAAGACATCAGAAAGTTTGGCGAAATGTTCGACCAAGATTCTGTTTTGTTTGTGCCTCGTGGAGCAATGAACCTTGCAAAAGGTGATGGACTAAAACCAAAGAATGTTCCTAAAGCATATCTCATCGGCACAAACCACTGTAAGAACAATTGGCTGGGGTATGGTGAGAAAGAAGTTTTCAATCGTGGTCGCATAGGACACAATTCACCAATATATACTTCGATGGTAAACGGTAGACCGTTCATCTTTGAGGAAGTAGGGGAAGAAGTAATTTCGCCAGCGAGTGGAATGGGTGTCTGGATGATGCACAGAGTCGCAGAGAAAGAATGGAAAGAGGTTTCAATATGATATACGAATATAAATGTAAGTCCTGTGTACATATATGGGAAGAAGTCCTACCGATGTCTGAGAGCGATACCCCAACAAAGAATCGTTGTCCTCACTGTAACGCAGTAGAGGGGAGTGTATACCGACACTTTAGCACTTCACCATCAACGAGGATGGATGCGAATATGGACATATCTAACCCTCATAATCAGGGTGGATTCCAAGAAGCAATGCAACGAGTAGTAAATGCGCCGGGCGTTAAGGGAACACCCGAAGAAGCAAAACTTCGTGCTAAACATTTGTCATAGTATAAATACACATTATGGCAAACTTTAACATAGAAATCCCAGACGAATATCTAGACGGAGCAGAAGATTTTGGTTTTACGACTATTGATGAAACTGAGGTTGAACAGCAAGCACAAGTTGAACGAGATATCACAGAAGATGTCGCAGAGGAACTTGCATCTGGTCTAGTAACAGAACTTAATACAAAACTTTCTGACCTTGAAGGGAAACTCAACGCAGTCCTTCTACGGTTAGACGATTCAACAGATGGTGAAATGATGCCACCTGTTGATATGTCACGCATCGAAGAAAAACTTGATACGATTCTTCAGATGGAAAACACAGAGATGCTATCGGCTCTAAATGAACAGGGCGACAGTATTCGTGCAGTCATTGATGAAGTGGAAGAAAGAAAAGCATTATTGAACAATCAATATAGAGCGAAACTCACACAGATTGAAAAAACTGTTTTGCCTCTTCTTATTAATTTGACAAAGAATCCAGAACGAGAATATCTCAAGTGGCCTGACCGTGCAGAAAAAGTGCAATCTTATATTCAGAAAGTATTGCAACTTACACGAGGTGAAACACCTTGACAAAACCGTGAACTGAATATAAATATAGAATGTGAGCAATGTGAATTTTTTAAACAATGATATCAAAAACTTTAACCACCTAATCGGTGAAACCTTTGTCGAGTTATCAGCAAGAACATCCGACAATGATGGTAGGTTTTATACAACCCCAGACGGAAAAATATTCCCAAGTGTTACTACTGTGACAGGATGGGAGAAGCGACAATTCTTTGCAGAGTGGCGGAAGAAGAACGCCGATGAATCTAAAAGAATCCTTAAACGAGGAAACGCACTCCACGAAACAATAGAACATTACTTGAACAACCGAGAAAATTTTCTTGAGGATGTTTCTGCGGATGTCGAGATGCTTTTCAATCAGATGAAACCTATGTTACATAAAATAGAAAACATCCACGCACAGGAAGTTCCACTATACAGTGAAACTCTTATGCTTGCGGGTAGAGTGGACTGTGTTGCAGATTATAATGGGGTGATGTCAATCATCGACTTCAAGAGCAGTAAGCGAGAGAAGCGAGAGAGTGACATTGAGAGTTACTTTGCACAAGCAACTGCATATTCTATTATGTGGCAGGAATTAACAGGAACACCAATAAATCAAATTGTGATTTTAGTTTCTGCGAGTGACGGAACAACGCAGGAGTTCGTTGCGAAACCTGTGCAGTATGTTCCTGCATTGAAACGAATGATTGATTTGTATTGGAAAGATTGTAATCCGTTCGATAAGAATTAAGGATTCTGAACCCAGATTCTTAATGTTGGATATCTCGAAACCCAGTTCGAGTTGCCAGAGAAGAAGCAACCTGTATTTTGATGGGCAGTCAAATCATCGATGGTCATATCATCTTCCTTAATCCAAATAGTTTTTAATAATCCATTTCTATTGGTCACAGCATCTTGCACTAATTCGGTAATATTAATATCAACTTGGTCATCAACATCCCACTGTGGTCCACCGTCACCAGCAAACCAAGTGCCAGGCCGTAAATAAAACGATGCAGATACTGATGTATCTATATCTGTTGTTGTGTTTGATGCACCACTTGTTCCCCAAGGTTCGTCTACTCCCCAGTTCTGCCACCAAGAATATGTAACATCAATATCATCTGGGAGTGTTTGTCTGTTTCTGTAAATATTACATAATACTGTATTCATCTCTCCCCCATCAGCGCCGGGCAAAATCCCGCCGAAACCGTATTGAAAAGTGATTGTTAATACTGCGTTTTTAATTACTGTATTCTCATCCAATTGTGTTCCATCGAACAAATTAGCATTCCATAATGTGCGATAGGTATAGATACGGTCGTGTTGGCGCTTGTAATGAGAACCAACAAGAAATCGAAAGGAATCGTGCCAAGGGGCCCTGTCAGAACCGTGGTCAAGTTGGCCCTCGCCATCATCGACATCGCCATCGCTCATCCTATAATAATGATAGATATAAGAATCGCCATCGGCGCCCAAATCGTCTTCTCCCCAACCAGCCTCTCCAATCTGGGGGATTATGATAACATCTTCAGGGCCTCCGCTAGTTTCATCTTGATATGTTTTTGCACTATTGTGAATTGCGTTGTGACGAATACCAGTAAGTTTGTGTCTTGCTCGTGACATATTAAGGATTGTACCAATCGATTGTTAAATATGGGCGGTTGAATGATTGTGATGAAGCAGAGCGAAAGTATGTTGCATTGGCCTGGTTTTCTTCGGGATTATTTAATTGGTCATCATCTTCCTTAATCCAAATAGTTTTTAATAATCCATTTCTATTGGTCACAGCATCTTGCACTAATTCGGTAATATTAATATCAACTTGGTCATTGTACCACCACGCTTCGTCACCATCGTAATTGGAATCAGCCTTTGGCAGTAAATAAAACGATGAAGATACAGTTCTGTCTATGTCTTGTGTTGGGTTCTCTGCACCTTCCGTTCCCCAAGTGTTGCCCGCTAGGGGTCCCCAATTCATCCACCAAGAATATGAAACATCAATATCACTTGGAAGTGTTTGTCTGTTTCTGTAAATGTTACATAATTTTGTATTTGAAACGTTATAGGGCCCGCCATCAAATGACGAAGCGTTGCCACCGCCTATCGTAAGTGTTAATACTGCGTTTTTAATTTCTGTATTTGAATTTAGATTCTCCCCACCAGCGAACAAATTAACATTATATAACATTCGATAAATCCAAACAATGGGGCCATATTGACTCGTTGATGCGTAAGAACCCACTTTAATGAGAAGTGAATCGTGCCAATCTGAAGCGTGACCATACATAGGGTTGTCAATGGGCATATCCAATGGACCGCCAATCTTTTCAACTATATAAGAGTCACCATCGAGAGTCCCTCCAACTAATCCGTCATCGATGATAATATCTGTACCGTTTGAACCTGAGTCAACAATTGTTTTTGTATTGTGATTGTGCAATGCGTGACGAATACCAGTAAGTTTGTGTCTTGCTCTGCTCATATTATTATTATTATTTTTTTATGACCCAATAAATCGAATATCGGTTGTACCTGATGCAGTCATTACACGAAGGGAACTACCATCGGACATTTCCAGAAATATCGTGTCAAGAGGTGCTAACGGATATCCCATTGTTGTTCCTGCCCCAAGGGGTCCTATATATGCAGTGTCAACAGTCCCCGCATTTGTAATTCGTATACCACTTTCAAACCCTGTATAGTCTGTGAATGTCATTCCATTTACACCGGCGGACACTCCACCACAGGTAACACCTGTTGGAATTGCAACGGTTAAAACATCTACATCGCCTATATTATTTGTTCCTGCACTTAGACCAACATAACCATCTATAGTTACAGTTTCAGTACCGACTGTTGCAACACCAACTGTGATTCCAGAGGCAATTGTTTCAATATCTGCTGTGACATTACTATCAATCCCAATTGTTCCACCTGATACAGTTACATTGGAAACATCGAACGATGCTCCACCACTGATTTCAACCACAACAGGTTCATTTCCGTTTGTGCTTCCTGCTACTGGAAGATATGCTGCCCCAGAAGAACTTGTATATACTATTGGGATTGGATTGGAGTCATCACACGGTGTGGCTGTATTATCCGAACCTACCGCAATTTTTACATATTGATAATGAGCATCACCTACATTATCGGTAGCCACTGTTGCTCCAGTGGGGTCTGTTGATGTTACTTTTAGATTATCGGCCATTGCTTAAATATCTCCATAGATTTCATTTGACTATTGACAAATTTGTACTATACTTATATATACAGAGTAGAAACTTATTTATACAATACAAGGAAATATACTATGATTATTGAAGATGAAAACAAATTTTGCAAATCCGTTGAAGACCTCGTGATTGAGGGGAGATACGATAATTATATGGATGCCGTTTTGTTCGTCTGTGAGGAGAATGAGATAGAACCATTTGTGGCAGCCAGAATGCTTTCTCAACCAATCAAAGAAAAAATTGGTAAAGAGGGACAAGACATAAATCTTCTTCCCAAGAACACAAAACTTCCATTTAATGTTTGACATAAAATAGCCGTTCACATACAATACGCACATACAAAACTTCGTTCAAAATACAATACAACAAGGAGAACAATTTATGAGTTTTAGTAAAATGAAGAAATCCGCAGGAAGCACAAACAACCTGATGGATGAACTAAGCAAAATCGCATCGACTAGCAAGAAAGATTATACCGATGACCGATTTTGGAAACCATCACGAGATAAATCAGATAACGGATATGCAGTGATTCGTTTTCTTCCACCTGTTAATGGTGAAGATGTTCCGTGGGTTCGTGTATTTAATCACGGATTCAAAGGTAAAGGTGGATGGTTGATTGATAACTGTCCAACGACTATCGGTAAGAAGTGTCCTATTTGTGAAGCAAATGGTGAACTTTGGAATAGCGGTAACGAAGCAGATAAAGATGTTGCACGAAACCGTAAACGCCGATTATCTTACATCGCAAACATTATGGTTGTGAGTGACTCGAAGAATCCTGAAAACGAAGGTAAGGTTTTCTTATATAAATTTGGTAAGAAGATTTTTGATAAAATTCAAGAAGTCATTCAGCCAGAGTTTGAAGACGAAGACCCAATCAACCCATTCGATTTATGGAAGGGTGCGAACTTCAAACTGAAGATTCGTAAGGTTGGTGGATTTGTAAACTATGACAAGAGTGAATTTGATTCGGTCAGTCCGTTGCTTGATGGTGATGATGATGCATTGGAAACATTATGGAATAGCCAATACAAACTTCAAGAGTTTGTTGGTGCTGACCAATTCAAATCATATAATGACCTTTCAGAGCGAATGAGTAAAGTAATTGGTGGTGGTGTTAGTGGACGAGTTGCTCAGAGTGCAGATGATATCGCAGACAGTGATGATGATGCATCTACAGTGAGTCAGCGACCTGCACCTTCAACGAAAGCAGTAACGGAAGATACTGCTAATGATTCGGATGAAGATGATGCTTTGAGTTATTTTGAAAAACTCGCTAACGAAAATTAATAATTTTCTATACTAACATCGGTTTGGAACAAGGAGAGTAGCAATGCTCTCCTTGTTTCTTTTTATGAGAATGATTTTTGATTTTTATATTGAACACCGCTTGTGTCACGAGCAGACGGATTTGGCGAATGGTATACATTATTTTCATTTTTCATTACTGTATTAGTTATTACTGGTGCATTAGGTGTTGCGGGTTGAGAAATTGCAGGTTGATTGGAAACTGCTCTTTGTGCCTCGACACTCTGTTGACTTGGACTGTTCGGTGCTTTGGGTGCAGTTCGCAAGTCCCCTTTAGAGGTTTCTTTTGCAATTTCGTTTTCAATCTGTTGGACTCTCATTTTATGAGCCCTGACCGAAGCAGGGTTTCTTTTATTCCTTGGTCCACTGGTCTTCGTAAACTCCAGTTTGCTTTCTAGTCTTTCTTTTCGAGTGTTGCCTGAGAAGGCTTTTGAACTCATAGTATCATCTGAAGAAGATGCTTTAGAAGAAGATGTTTTAGAAGAAGATGCAGTAGCGGAAGCAGGGGCTTTTTCTTCTTCTGTTTCGGGCATTCCACCATATAAACTGTTAATTGCTAATGAACCAATAGTTTTTGCTCCAAGCAAATCAGCAAGTTTTTCTCCTACCCATCTACCTGCATAGTCACCACCAACTGCACCAAGTAATGTTCCAACGCCTGGGATTGGAATAAGACTTCCCAAGGCAGCACCAAGGGCAGAACCCATCAAACTACCAATTGCACCAGAAATTCGTTTACCTACTGCTTGCTTCTTTTCTTCTTTTGATAATTCTGGATTTGCAAGAATTTCTTTAATGTCACTATTGGCAAAGAATCCTTCTAGGATTGCACCAAGAATTGGAATCTTTAAAGCACTTTTGAATATTTTTCCACCATTCTTTGCAAGGAATTTTGAAATTGGTTTAAATAATACATCTTTGCCTTTCTTTACAACAAACTTCGCACCTTTCTTTATAGCACCCGCACCTTTCTTTGCAAGATTCAAACCACCCTTTGCAACACCCGCAACTGCTCCACCAACTGCTGATGCTTTTTTGCCAACCCAACTAGCCGCCTTGCCCCACCAACTTCCACCCTTGGCTGCTTTTGCAACTCCACCACCAACCTTTGCAGCCCCTTCACCTATAACTTTTCCTGCAATAGTTTTTGTGGCTGCGACAGCCGTAGATGCTACACCACTAACCATAGAAGCCAAACCTGCACTTGCACCAGAAACCAAACCACTCACTGCTCCTGCGCCCTTTGAGAACATTCCTATTAGTGGTTTTCCTATTATACCATTTGCACCAAATAGTGATGAAATCCCTTTTCCACCGAGTTTAAATATACCACCAAGTGCTGATTTAATCCCTTTTCCACCGAGTTTAAATATACCACCAAGTGCTGATTTAATCCCTTTTCCACCGAGTTTAAATATACCTTTAAATACTTTTCCTATACCACCAGTTCCTATCTTGAATACCGACTTCAATACCGCCGCTATACCACCACCACCAAGTCCAAACACTTCGTGAAGAACTGCTGTAAGTGCTACTGCACCAAGTAATTTCCCAAGAATACCACTAAACATTGATTTTTGTTTTTTACCATCAGGACCTTTCATTCCTTTCTTAAATATACCACCAAGCCCTGTGATTGCATTTATAAGGTTTGATGACCTCTTATCCTCTGACTTTTGTTCTTCCTTTTTATTTTCTTTAGCAGACACTTTACTTTCATCACCACCACCATCATCAGATAGTTTTCCTAAAGTGACATCAGAACCCTTAGCAGACACTTTATTTTCATCACCATCATCATCAGATAGTTTTCCTAAAGTGACATCAGAACCCAATGCACGGAATGCTTTTTGTATAGCATTTAAACTTTTCTTGATTCTTCTTCTACCAAAGAACCCCACACTACTTAAAGTTTCTATAGAATCGGTTACTGTTGTGATGTTGTCGGCTGCATCTGTCGATAAATCTGACGAAGAAAATTTACCAAAGGACTTTGATATCGTATCTATAGTATTTTTAATCCTTTTTCTAGCAAAGAATCCTGTGTTTGAAAATTTGGTTATACCATCTGCAAAGGTATCAAAATTTTCTGTTACTTCAATGTCGTTGATGTTGTTTGAGAAGTTATCGAATGATTTTGAAATGCTGTTCAGATTCGATTTAATCCTTTTTCTTCCAAATATACCAATTTTTGAAAATTTGGTTATACCATCTGCAAAGGTATCAAGGCCGTTTGTGGCATCTTTTGGGAAACTTGCTTCTGAAAATTCATCTATATCCTTGCCTAACATTTTCATTGTTTTTTTGATTTTTCCACGACCAATGAAACCAACACTTGCTAGTTTTGTCAATCCATCTGCAAAGGTATCAAGGCCCTTTGTGACATCTTTTGGGAAACTTGCTTTTGAAAATTCATCTATATCCTTGCCTAACATTTTCAATGTTTTTTTGATTTTTCCACGACCAATGAAACCAACACTTGCTAGTTTTGTCAATCCATCACCAAGGTCCGAAAATCCATCTAATTTGATATTTACTTCTTTGTCAGCCGGTAGGGATGAAACCGCATCACCAACAAGACCCAAAGACTTTTTAATATTTTTAGATTCCTTGCTCGTAATCTTACCAAGACTTTGTAATGAATCTGTAATATCTTTAAGAGAACTTGAATTTGATAATTTTTCCAAGTCCTTCTCTAGTTTTTTTGGTTCTTCTTTGTTCTTATCTTTGGGTTTGTTTTCTTTTTCGGGCATATAAACTTTTTCTTATCTGTAGTTTTGTGTTCTTTCTCGTTCTTGTCTTTCAGCCTTTTCTTTCAAATCTTCTGATATTAAGGATAAATGAATATGTCGTTCCCACGGTAGCATCATTTCTATATCATCAAAACTCATTTTGTGGTGGTATACCATATTGAAGTTTGCAACGATAAACGATTCCAACCTGTCGTGCGACATATTCAACCAAAAAAACTTTCTACATTATCTATAACCACCTTTCCTTTATTACCACATTCTGGACAGGTATAATTTAATGTTTTATATATTTTTGGTGAAGTTTCAAAGAAACTGTTAATTCTTTCAAACTGGTCATTGGTTAGACTCTCAACGAACGACATCAGTTCTTCTCTGGTGTGGTCTGATGCTTTGTATACTTGGTCCGATTTATCGTAAATGTAATCAATTGAATCAATAACCATATCCAGTGCTATAGACACCAAATCAGATAAATCGGATTCGAGTACCGAATTGATAGTTGGATATTTCATTACAACACCAATATCATCGGATAGTTGTATTTTGTTTGTGTGATTTTTTGTTCTTTTAATTTTTATAGTAGATAGGTCTACCGCTTTTGGAAAGTTTGCTTTGCATTTATCGCATTGTATAATGGGGGTGGCTACTTCCCCAACCGATTTTGAACGAATTTGCAGAATCATATATTCAATATCAAACATCGGCAGAGTTTCGACATCAATTCCTTCGGTGAGGATACAGTTACCTATAACCTGTTTCAGTGCAAGGGATATTGACCTTTCCCGATTTCCTGTATCTTCGGTTTCGTTTGCAATGTGTAGAATTTTTTCTTCTTTTACTAAGAAGGGTCGATACTTTATAACAGTATCATTTGATGGTAGTTTTAGTTCATATGTCGGAACTGTGATTGTTGGTATACTCATATTGTATATTTCTCCATATTATTAAGGTTTGTTGTTCTCTATTATTTATATCAATTATTTTCACTTACAAAACATCCCATTGCTCACCAACCCAAGTCAGTCATTTCTTCATCAACATCATTCAAACCATAATATGATTTATCATATGGTAGAGCAATCTTTACAGCCCCATCGTGAGCATATTTTTCACCACCCTTTATTTTGGTGTGAGTATGTAGTGTAGTTTTTTCTTGTATATTTCTGTGTATGACTTCTTCGTTTGTTCTGGAGATGGGAGTAGTGTCGGACATACTTGGATTTGATAGAGATATATCAATTGGTGTATATTTCTTGTATGAAAATGTAATACTTTGTCTTGCTAAATCGGATGATTCATTAGACAGAGAAATCGCACCTATCTCTTTTGGGTATATTTCTTCTATCTTTGATTTATATACTGGATTATCTGTTTCATCAAACAAAATAATGTCGGCCTGTGCTACATAATTATCATAATATCCAAATCTGTTGTTAGTGTTGCTTATGATGGTATTCATCCAAGATTCAAATATCTTCCGTTCCTGCATATCTTTACCGAAAATAAATGTCATTTCAATATCACCACCAAACAATCTTTCGTATGGAACTTCTATACCAATACCAATTGTCTTGAATTCGTTTGTTGCAAGTGAACGGCCGGGTAAGGTCACACTCTCGCAAGAAAGGCTCAGCCGTGTGTCAAATAATCCCTTTTTTTTATCAGTACCATCCGAAATACTACTTCCCGCAGGACTACCAATTACTTGGTCACCTATTCCTGCAATTCCACTAAAAACCACTCTATAGTTGTTTGCACAAACATAACCGTATCGGTTTATTTTTGATATCATATTCGTGATGTTTGACATATACTTTCCTTTATATCTATACCTTATTTATATCTCTTTTACTATCCATCCATACACCTTTTTTACTTTTCTTCTTGAATCTTTCATACGGAAGATATATGGCTGTGTTCCAATCCGATGCAGACAACTGAAGAACTCTTGAACGAAGTTTCTTCATCTTGTATCGTTTGATACAAGGTTTTGCATATTTGAGTTTTTTCCAATCTCTTACCATCTCGTAAGTCATTCTGAATCGTGTTGTGTGGTCATAGTTCTTGTTTGTGATAAGGGGATATAATTTATCTAGCAATATTTGTCTATACTTCGGTGCAAGGTAATGTAGATTGAGTCCAAGAAATCCATCGTTGTACCGACTAATCATTATTACAAGAGGGAATAGGTCGTAGTATGGAAGTTTCTGTTTATGCATAGGATTATATACAAAGGTATACATCTTTCCGAATGCAGTATCTCCGCCTGGAATTCGCTTCTGTACATATTTGTTATGTTTAGTTTCTGAGAGAATTTCTTTTGTCGCAAGGGTTTGGTCACCATACAAATCCTTCACCTTTTCCATAAACCATCTAGTGGCTTTTCTGGACTTGGGATTTGTTATACCGTTTTGTTCTGCTAAATCTCGTAATATTTTGAATGCATCTGCCATTTAAATTAATAACTCGTCTTCTGTGAGGATTTGAAATTTCCATCCTCGGTTCTCTGCAAAGTTTGTGGCCGCCTCCCATTTAGCAGAATTGATTCCCCATCGTTTTACTTCATATAAGTATCTACGAGTGGCTTTCTTTTTCTTCTTGGGAGCAGAGCATTGTGCTTTTGGTTTTACTTCTATGAGAATAATCTCTTTGTGTCCTTTTTTATTCTTGGTTTCAATAATGAAATCTACAAAGTATCTGTGCCACTTTCTGTCAATGGGTGACTTATATGGGACTATTACTTCCTCTGACCCCCACGAAAGAATACTACTATTGTTGTCACAATATGTCATAAACCTTCTTTCCCACAATGAACGATAGGTAACTTTTGTCGGGTCACCAATATATTTACTCACATTTTTCGGTTTATATTTACCTTTGTACGACATACTATAATAGTCCTTATATATATATTTATAATAGTTTTATTATAATTCTATAATTCCGCACATAAAAAATAGGAAATGGTCAATGACGAACCCACCACCACAAACAGACGATAGTAATTTAAACCGAGTAGGAGATGCGGCGGTCTTTAATCATTTTGAGAGGTCTGGATTTTTAGACCATATGAGCATCGATAGTAGAGGACAACACAAACCCGAAGGGAATAGAGTAAAATACCCACACGATTTAGAAACGAACCCTGAGTATGGTCATTTTGTACATTTCGACATTTATCATAAACAAAATCCAAGTATGGAAACTCTTGTCAAAAAAGTAAAAACTGTTGCGGTTAGTTTGAAAGATGGGGTAGTAGATGTTGCAAAGGGTGGACTTGGCGCCGTCGGTGATGCTCTGAGTGGTGATGTTGATGCGATGGTTGATAGTGCTGTAGGAGGACTTAAAAAACTGGGTGGTGGTGCTAGTAAAATTGCAAGCAAGGAAGACAATGAAAAACTTGTTGCTGATACCAGATTAGGAAAAGCAAACTCCCTTTCCAAAGATAAAATTACTTTGTATATGCCGGGCGGTCTGACCAATACAGACTCATTAGCATATAGTGAACACGATATGGGATTACTTAAAGGTGTGTTGGACGGAAATCTTTCTGCTATGATTCCTGGCCTTGTGTCTAAGGTTGCAGGGTTGGTAGATTCAGCGGCGGAGATGATTGGACAAGAAGTTAGTGCCGCACCTGCAATTAATGCTATTACTGGTTCTGTTAGAAATCCAAGAAAAGAACAATTGTTTGATGGTGTTGGGTTTAGGACATTCGATTTTACTTTTAATTTTAGACCAAAAAATGAAACAGAAGCGTATGATATGCTTACTATATGTAAACTGTTTCGATTCCACGCCCACCCAGAACTTAATGCAAGTCAAGCATATTTGTTGACACCTTCAGAATTTCAAATCACATTTATAAATATGAATAAATCTCTTTCGGAAAACATATGGATAAATAAAGTTGGTAGATGTGCGTGTACTTCGGTTGTGGTGAACTATCATCCAAATGATATTGTTTCTACTTTTGAGAATGGTATTCCGACAGCAGTTGATTTGACAATTTCCTTTACTGAAATGGAAGCAATTACTAGAAATCATATTTACGCAGGATTTTAATTTATGTCTTATTTTAATAAATTCCCACTCATAGAGTATACATTCGATAATGGAAAAACAACGAAAATTGGTGTTGATATTCTAAAACGAGTAGGATTTAAAGAATCCATAAAAAATACAATAGAACTGTTTTCAGAATATGAAATTATAGACGGTGAAACACCAGAAATGGTTTCTAATAAAATCTATGGCGACCCATCGTTGCATTGGGTTATTATGTTAATGAATGATATAGTAAATCCATATTATGATTGGCCTTTATCAACACGAGTATTAAATAAAAGCAACACCAAAGTAAAATATCCAGGCGTTGCTTTAATGTTGACAGACCACACAGGTACTACTACTGCCACCAATTCTTATTTTGCAAAAGATGACCAAATATATGGAGTTGAGGGTAATACATTTTCTGTAGATGTTTACGGTGTTGTCGATGGTCTTACTGCAACGACAACAGCGGCGAAAATTAATAAATGGGATACCACATTTCAAAAACTTGAAGTGGTGGGAATGTCTGGTTCTTTTTCGGTTGGTGATTATCTAACTACTGTTGGTGTCAGTGGTGACCTTGGAAGTGATGGTAGTTATGTATATACTGTTGCAAGAATTGGCAGAATAGTTTCAAAAAATAAAGATTCCGTTCATCATTTTGCAGATTCAACGGGAAATTATTTAAATCCGTATGCTACACCACCATCATCAGGTACAGGCGACCAAACATTGCTTGGTCAAACAGGTTCTTGGAATGGTGGTGCAACAGTAGAATACGGAGATACAATTCTACAAAATTACATTATTGACAGCACAGATGTATATACTGTTACCAATTACCAACACGAAGAAAGTCAAAATGAATCCAAGAGGTCTATTAAAATTATATCCCCAAGATATGTAAGTAAAATTATAGAAGAATTTGAAAGAACAATTAAATAATAATGACAATTAATCCAGACAAATATACAAAGATTAATGATGTTGAAATTAAAAGTATAATTCTTAAATCCGACCAAGGCGGTGAAACCGACTTAATCTCTAAGATAAAACACATCAGCGTTTTTGAAGACATATACACAAATTGTATGTCTGGGTATGCTTTGGTGGTAGATGCCAACAATATGATTAACCACTTCCCCATCATAGGTCAAGAAACTATAACATTAATTTTCCGAACGCCTGGATTTGGTAATGAATTGGAAGAATTGGAGTTTGAGGTTTATTCTATATCTGAAAGAGCAAAATCGGACAACGGTAAGTCAGAAATTTATAAACTAAAGTTTATATCAAAAGAGTATAGAATGTCTACGGTTACAAAAATTAGTAAGTCCTTGTCTGGTAGTGTTTCTGATATGGTTAAAAATATTATAGAAACTTCATTGGATAAACCATCTACATATATAATAAAAACTTTTGGAGAATATAGGTATACAATTCCCAATTGGTCACCAATGCAAACAATTAATTGGTTAGCAAATAGATGTGTGTCTGACATTGCACCACACAATGCAAATTATTTGTTCTTCCAAAACAAAAAAGGATATATGTTTTGTCCTCTTGGAAATTTATCCACCGCACCCTCTAATGGTTCGTATATAATTACGCCAGCGGCGGTTGGTGGGGACAATATGAAAGAAAGTCCTAATGTATACAAACAATTTGTAAATATTCAAGATTTTAAAATAATCAACAATTTTGATAGATTGTCTGAACTTGATAATGCTGTATTTTCATCCAATTTGATTGTACACGATATAATGAAAAAAAAATATACTAAAGGTACTAGAAAGTATATTGACGATTTTGATGACACAGATAGAACAGAGAAAAATCCTATACTACCAAAAATCAATAGATATTCTGGTAATGCGAATGCAGTCAGTTATATGAAATCCAGACACACAGACATATATGATGATTTTGAAAATATACAGGATTATGAAGATTGGTTTTTAAAAAGAAATTCAACTATAAATGAATATGATTCTTTGAAACTAAAGATTACTATTGCAGGAAATTCTCGATTAAATGTTGGAGATTGTATTGATATTATCATACCCACAAACGAACCCCTGAAAAGTATTGATTCAAATTGGTATGATAAATACATTAGTGGTAAATATTTAATAACAAGTTTACGACATTCTATAAATGTGTTAGTAAGTGATAAAGAATACACTTGCACCATAGAGTTATCGAGATGTTCAAACCCAGAACAACGAGCAGACCAATCAACATTTTTGGGTAAAGGAAAAGAGAATAACGATAAAAGGTTTATGAAATGATACAAGGAATATATGATAATTTTATATGGTTCAATGGTGTAGTTGAAGACAGAAATGACCCACTAAAACTTGGTAGGTGTCGTGTACGATGTCTTGGTTATCATACAGAAAATAAAAGTTTGATTCCAACCAAAGATTTACCTTGGGCAATGCCAATTATGCCAATCACTTCTGCATCGATGAGTGGTATTGGTCAATCACCGATTGGTCCTGTTGAAGGTACTTGGGTGTTTGGATTTTTTCGTGATGGAAATTCTTGTCAAGAACCAGTAATGTTGGGGGCAATGGTTGGTATTCCAGAAGAAAAATCAAATCCGAAAATAGGATTCAACGACCCATCAGGAAAATATCCACTAAAGGAAAAATTAAAAGAAGCAGACACCAACCGTTTAACTCGAAATGAAAAGATTGATAAAACAATTGTCAAGACAAAAAAAGATAATGTTGATGAGATGGAATTGTCTACAGGTGTTGGTACACCAGATAAATTAATTGAACCAGAAACACCATATGATGCTGAGTATCCATTGAACCGTGTTATCGAAACCGAAGCAGGACACATTATCGAGATTGATGATACGGAAGATGCAGAACGATTACACATCTACCACAAATCGGGAACATTTGTTGAGATTCATCCAGACGGTTCAATGGTCAAGAAAGTAATCGGAAATGATTACGAGATTATAGAGGGAAGCAACAGTTTACATATCAAGGGTGGTGATGGTATGAACATCACCGTAGAAAATAATGCAAATGTTTATGTGAAGGGTGATGTCAATATGAAAACGGATGGCGACTTTACACACGCCGTTACTGATGGTAACTACACATTAAATGTAAAGAAAAAAATAACGATGACTGCGGGTGAGGGTGCGACAAAAATTATAATGGATGATGAGAAAATTCAAGCAAACAGTGGAAGCATATATTTAAACTGATATGACATATACAAAAGAACAATATGATATTGCACTACAAATTATAAAGGATTTGAAGTTGTCTGGTGTTCAGTTATATGTTGATGAGTTGGGAGAAATACAAACAAAATCTTCTTCGTTGCGGAAACTTTCTGAAGAAGAACTAAATGCAATAGAACAATATAAGGATGCAGTGGTTTCTATTGTTTTAGAATCTATTGTTTCTGTTTCGGGTGAAGAAAAGAAAGTCATTTCTCGTCCTATTACAACAACAGAAACTATTCCTATATTGAAAGGAGAACCACCAGTTGCTCTCCCTGCAACAGACGGTAACACAGGAGAAACTGGTTCTACTGGAGCAGATGGTGCAACTGGTGCAACTGGTGCAACTGGTGCAACAGGTGCTACAGGTGCAACTGGCCCTGTTGGAAACTATGTTGAGTTGTTTAATGGTGTAACTGGTGAGGTAGTCTTTACAATTAATGGTGTAACTGGTACTGTCGATTTAACTGGTGGTTTTATTGGTGCTACCACTTCTACTGGTAATACTGCAAATTGGATAAACTTTGACTTAGTATCATCATTTAATGGTTCTACTGGAGAAATAATTGGTGTTAGTAGTGTAAATGGTTCAACTGGTGCTGTAACCTTAACGGATTTAGTTGGTGTCAATACTTGGAATGGGTTGTCAGGTGATGTTGATGTGACATCTTCCACCATTCACGTTGGAGGGATTTCTTCCGATGGTGGTGCAACATTTGGTGGAGATGTAACAATCAATAGTGCAGGAGATGTTGCACTAACACTAAATGCAGACACAGACAACTCTGGAGGAGAAAATCATAACCCACTAATTAAACTCACGCAAGATGGTGGTTACTATAATGTTCAGATGGGGATGGTTGGTGATGCAGATGCATATGCAGGACAATTTTATACCAACTCTACCGATAATGCAGGGTTTATAGAAACTGCTGGCGGCACGCCAACAGATTTACAGTTTGCAACCAATGGTGCATTGAGAATGAGTATTGATGGTCATACTGGAGGTATCCACATATTACAAGGTATTTCCGCAGATGCAGGTGCAACATTTGGTGGAGATATTATAATAAATGACTTAACTATAGGAAAGGGTGGTAGTGATGTTGCTTCCAACACCGCAGTTGGATATCAGGTTCTCGATGCCAACGCCGTTGAAAGTTTTCTCAGCAGGGGTGAATATAATAGTGCATTTGGATATCAGGCACTCTATTCCAACACAATAGGTAAATATAATGTAGCATCGGGATATCAGTCACTCTATTCCAACACAGGTGGTAATGCTAATGTAGCATCTGGAACTTTCGCACTCTTTTCCAACACAATTGGTAATTATAATGTAGCATCTGGATATCGGGCACTCACTTCCAACACAGGTGGAGATTACAATGTAGCATCTGGATATTATGCACTCTATAACAACACAATTGGAGATAAGAATGTTGCATCTGGAAGTTATGCACTCTATGAAAACACAGAAGGTGATAATAATGTAGCATCTGGACGACAGGCACTCTATAACAACACAATTGGAGATAACAACAGTGCATTAGGAGCAAGTGCGGGATATAATGGTACAACAGGTTCTAATAACACATACATTGGATACAATGCACAACCTTCAAGTGCTACTGTGAACAATGAAATTGTATTGGGTGATTCTAATGTTACTTTGATTCATAGTGCGGCAGGAATGTCTATGGGTGGTGGTGCAACATTTGGTGGAGATATAATAGCAAACAACTTAACTCTCGATAGTTCAGATGCCATCGCACTACACATAAAAGCAGATTCAGGACAAATTGCTGGAAAACAAATATACATTCAAGGGAAAGCCGACACCAACGACACAATGTATGTTGGTTATAACACGGTTGATAACTACTGTGGTATAAAAGCAGTACATACAGGCACTGGAACACCACAACCCATAAATCTTTACGGTTCTGAAATCCGAATAATAGACGGCGGCATCTCTTGTGATAGTGGTGCAACATTTGGTGGTGATGTTAATTTTCTGGGTAATATTAATCTACCAGATGACGGTTCTGTTGGTATTGGTGGTGACACCGAGAAAATTAGTTTCAATGGTTCGGGTGCTGGTTCATCTTCTATCGATATACAGGGTGCGGTTGTTGACTTTGGTGTTGGTAGTGGTTGTCAAATACGAAGTCACGGTGATACCGACACAATGCTTAACTTTGTTAATGATATGCACGGTGCTGGTAATGATGGATTACAATTAACACAATCAAACAATGTAATGGTGGATGTGGGGCCGACATATGTTAATATAGATGGTGCAACATTTGGTGCTAGTGGTGCAACATTTGGTGGTGATGTCATCATAAGTAATGCAACGGATGCAAATCTCAAACTCATTGCAGACACCGATGATTCGGGTGAAACTGATGTTCCACTAATTCTCCTATCATCAGACGGTTCAAATCAGGCCGCAAATATAGGACTTGTTGGGTCTGCTGGTTCATATTTTACAGGTTCAATTGCAGATGCAATGTTCTTTGAGGGGCAGGGCGCAAAAGATATTCAGTTTGCAAACGATGACGAAGTAAGATATACAATTCATACTGGTGGGATGAACCATTTCCATAGTGGACTTTCCGCAGATGCAGGTGCAACATTTGGTGGAGATGTTGTTTTTCAAGGTGGTATTTCTGCCGCAGGAGCAACCATCGGTGGATATTGGGCAGGAGAACAAAAAGAAACCATAGGAATTTCTGTAAACAACGGAAGTAGTGTGTTGACTACAGGAGTAAAGGGACACCGCACCCTTCCATATGATTGTGATATTATTGATTGGAGAGTAACCTCAACAGATTCTGGTGCAATTGCTTGGGGAATAAATTATTGTACCTATGCAAACTTCCCAACAATGACATCAAATTCAATCCACGGTTCGGAAATACCCAGAATTGATGCCACTGGTTATACAGGAGAATCTGGAATGGCTGGGGGAAGCATTTCTGCAAAATGGACTAAATACCAATTTGATGCGGGTGAGATTATAGAATTTGAAATTGATTCTGTTACAACTCTAACAAATTGTATATTAGAATTGACAATTAGGAGAACTTCATAATATGCCGGGCATAGCAAGAGTATTTCAAGACACAGCAGGTGGACTCATTTTGGGAATGGGTAACTCTACTGTATTCGTAAATGGACTCCCCGCATCAGTTCTAAATGATTCGGTTGCAGGACACGGTACTGGTACACACGCAGGTCCGACTATGGTAGTTTCATCTGGTACAGTATTTTGTAGCGGAATAGGTACTTGTAGACAAGGAGATTCAGCCAGTTGTGGACATAGTGCAACTGGTTCAGGAAATGTATTCGCAGGATAATTAATATATGACATACCCACATACAACATTTTCAACAAATTGCGGAGTACCTAGTGTTTCGTTATCACAAGAACAAAAAGATTTAATCTCTACGGTAATGGATGAGGGTGCATTCAAGAATCCGATTGGTGAAAAAATATCTGAAAGTTCTGACCTAGTAGATTCTATATCATCAGTATTGGAAAATTATTCTGGTGACTTGGATATCGATACGCTCACCGAGAGTATTGCAATATTGCAAGGGTCTGATGGTCTTCTAGCAGGATTTCAAAAACACACAAACAGATTAAGTGGTGTGGATTTATCTAATGATGGGAGTTTGTTTGGGTTTCAGGGACTGCAAGGTATTGCTAGTTCATACAATATGATTAAGGAAACAATGAAAACTGGAGATATGATAGAAGATAATTATTCTCAAATGTTTTCTAGTGTGTTGGGTTCTGGTCAAGATATGATGGGCGACATATCATCAAAGTTGTCTGCAATAAGCAGTATGGATTTTGATTCTTTAGAAGACCAGATAGATATTGATAATATCATATCAGATATTGGAACTCTTACAGCCGACCTTTCGGGTAGCATTGATGCAGACAACCTTCACTTATCAAAAGCACTAAACACCGTAACAAAGTTCGGACTAGGTATGAGCGTAATGGGAATGGGTAAAGATTCTTGCTTCGGAAATACATTACTTGACAATATTGCTACAGATGCTGTTAAGGCAGGACTAAATAAATTATAAATATAAGTACAAACACTTATAACAATTCATATAATATTATCACAGAATAAAGAAAGCAAATTATGGTCACACAATTAATATTGGGAACAATAGACAATAATATATTAGATGTAGATATTATGGGTTCGTGGATGGAAATAGGAATGGCTGTCGCTGCCGTTGGAGTGGGCGTTTTTATGTCCCTTCCTGTCATCCGTGGGTTTAGGAAAAAGAAAAGAAATAAACTCTTTGCACCAAACTCACCTAATTACAGGAATGTACATTCAAGAGTTCACGAATACTTGACAGAAATCAGAACAAAAATTCACTCAGACCGTTCATTACTTTTGCAGTTTCATAATGGCGGTGAATTCCTAGACGGAACATCGATGAAAAAGTTTTCATTGACTCACGAATCTTGTGTGGTAGGAACATCAGAAACAGAATCAGCAAGACAAAATGTTCTGACTTCCACTTTTATTGAGTTACTTGATTTGCTTTCTAAAGACAACTCACAGGTTCGGCTCACAGGAGATTTACCAGATTGTCACTTCAAGAGGCATCTCGAATCAAACCACACACTGTTCTATTCGATATATCCAATCAAGGATGCGAGAAAAGTTTTAGTCATCGGGTGTTTGATGTGTGAATGGTGTAATTGGGACGACATAGAAAAAATAGATGATGATGTGGTGATTAAAGAAGTTCCAGAATATGCAAGATATATAGAATCGCAATTGGCGATGGGAAGATAAAATGGCAGAAAATAAATACGAAGACATAGATTTAGATTTCATTGCTCATCCGACCACTGGTGATATTACTACAAAAATAGACCTAGAAGCAGTGAAGCGGTCTGTAAGAAATCTTGTGTTGACATCCAAATATGAACGGCCGTTCCAGCCGTTTCTTCAAAGTGGTATTCGTGAGATGCTATTTGAACCATTATCGCCAATTACTGCATTTGGTATCAGACAAAACATTATTGATGTTATCAATCAACACGAACCCAGAGCAGTATTATTAAATGTAGAAGTAATTGCAGATGACGAGAAAAATGGATTTGGGGTGCATATATACTTTAAGGTAATAAACACAAACGAGCAAGCCGTTGTTGGTATTATGCTTGAAAGGTTAAGATAGATGTCAGAAATAAACAATACAAATTTATCGGTAAATGGGTTAGAATTTGAGGATATTAAATCAAATCTAAAAACATATCTACAAGGTCAAGACAAATTCAAAGATTTTAACTTTGATGGTTCGGGTATGTCTATCCTATTAGATATCCTTGCATACAACAGTCATTACCAAGGATTTTATAACAATATGATTGTCAATGAGATGTTTCTTGATAGTGCAGTGAAAAGAGATTCTGTAGTTTCTATTGCAAAACATTTAGGATATACACCGACTTCCGAAACTTCTCCTAGTGCTACTATCGACATTACATATGGTAGCACTGCGGGGATGACTGTAGGGGACATCATTCCGATTGGTAGCAATTTCACAGGAACAAAAGATGGAGTATCCTATACATTCACAAACTTATCGGTAGGTACAATTGACCCAACAATAACACCAAATGTTTCTGGATTGAAAATTAGAGAAGGTCGATTGGTGAGTACAACCTTTGTGTATAGCGAAAACGATACAGACCAACAATTCATTATTCCCGATGAAAAGATAGACACAAGCACAATTTCTTTGCGTATACAAACCTCTGCATCAGATTCAAGCGGATATACCGATAATTGGGAATATGCAACGGACATCAATGATGTTCTTGCAACATCTAAAGTATATTTCTTGCAGGAAATAGAAGGTGGAAAATTTGAAATATACTTTGGTGATGATGTGGTTGGAAAGAAATTAGCCGATGGTAATCTAATCATAGTTCAATATCTTTCTACAAAGGGTATTGATGCAAACGGAATCGGAAACACTGATGCATCTGGAAGTAGAGCATTTAGTTATGGGTCAAATAACGATGTTTCTGTTTCTTCTCCTGCATCGGGCGGAGCAAGCAGGGAAAGTGTAGCATCTGTAAGACAGTATGCGCCGGCTTTTTATCAAGCACAAGACCGTGCAGTAACAGCAGAAGATTATAAATCAATTCTAGCAAAAGATTATCCCGATGTTGAATCTGTTAATGTTTGGGGTGGTGAAGATAATGACCCACCAGAATATGGTAGAGTTTTCATTGCGTTCAAGCCTATATCTGGTACAATTGTAACAGAAGAAACCAAAGATAGTATTGCAAAATCTCTAATGAATCAAAAGAACATTGTTGCAATCGATGCAAAAATTGTAGACCCAGATTACATTTACTTAATTGTTGACACAACAATTAATTACAATCCACGAACATCATCAATATCAGAAGAAGCGTTGAAGGTTTTGGTCAACTCAAAAATAGCCAGATACGGTGATGTGAACTTGGAAAAATTTGACAAAGGTATGAAGTATTCTAAGTTCGTCAAATATATAGATGACACGGATGCATCAGTATTGAGTAACGAAACATCCCTTACGATGGAACATCAGTTGTATCCAAACATCAACCAGACATCAAGTTATGAAATCAAGTTTGGTAATGCGTTGTTTCATCCATATGATGGATATATTTTTGTGGTATCAACGAGCAATTTCAAATATACTGATGTCAACAATGTAGAACAAACCGCATACCTCAAAGATGATGGATACGGAAAAATCAATGCATACTATACAGTCGGTGCTACTCAAACACTCTTGAAAGAAAATGTTGGTGTTGTTGATTATGATACAGGAACAGTAAACCTCAACAATATCAAAATCAATTCTTTGATTGATGACACTTTCTTGCGTATCAAACTTATACCGAAGGACAAAGACATTGACAGCATCAGAAATAAGATTCTAATTATCAACAATAACGATTCATCAGCAATCAACATCACAATGAACGCAGTAACAGGATAATAGATGTTATTACCACTACATTTAGGTCAAGATGAAATAGAAATAATAGTAATTATTGACGAGAACGAGATTGATGCTGAAAGGTATACTCCAATATCTATTTTTATTGAAGACCAAGTACCTGAATTTGTTGCTATAGACCACAGTAGTTTTGTTGATTTTATTGAAGAATATGTAAAATGGTCAGAATCATTAAATGGTGGTAACCCAAAATATGAGGCATTTAACCTACCGAACACAGCAGACATCGACACAACACCCGATGAATTTGTAGAAATTTTTACAGACCAATTTCTAAACAATTTCCCTGCAACATTTGGGAGTGGAGTAGACCTACGAAAACTAATTAAGAGCATCAAAGATTTCTATCTAGCAAAGGGAACGGAGCCATCGTATAAATTATTATTCCGAATTTTGTTTGGTGAAAACCCTATAATGTATTATCCAAAAAAGGATATGCTGAAAGCATCAGACGGTAAGTGGCGAGAACCAACAATTCTAAAAGTTACACGCACCAATGACCTTGATAATATTTTCTCAATAGTCGGACGACAAATTCAGCAACGAAATCAAACGACAAATGAAGTAGAATCTTATGGATTTGTTGAAGGTATTTTAGTATATGAAAAGGATGGATATAAGGTTGTTGAATTAGAGATGTCTAATGTGTTTGGAACTTTCTATGCAGAGAGATTAATTGAATGTAAACTTATAGATGGAACAGTAATATATGAATATGTTTATCCAACATTAGGAGTGATTGCCGTTCTTGATGGGGGTTCTGGGTATTCAACAGAAGACACAATAACCATATCAGGTGGTATGGGTGCAGATGCAGATGCGAGGATTGAAGCAGTAGATAAGAACGGTGTAATTAAAACTGCTAAGTTTACAAACAGTGGTATCAATTACCGAGAGAGCGACACAATTGTACTGACAGCAAATTCTAATGGTGGTACAGGTGCATCATTGACCACATCTGGTGGTGTTGCATTAGATTCACGAATTGGATATTATGCAAACAATAATGGGCTGTTGAGTTCAAATAAAAAATTACAGGACAACTTTTACTACCAAGATTTTTCTTATGTAATCAAATCATCAAAGAGTTTAGATGATTATTCGGATTTGATGAAAAAATTGATTCATCCCGCAGGAACAAAGATGTTCGCTGATGCATTGATGAGAGAAATTAGGTCGGCGGTTGTTGAAAGAACGGACGAAATAAGAAAATACGAAACTCCTCTAGTCGGACACTATACACCATTTAATTTTCACACCATTAGGAATCTTAGGGCGAATGGCGAAGATGGTTCTGGTGGTACAGATTTATATCCCAATGGATATGGATGGAGTGGAGCAGACGGAAACACCTATGTAAGCGAAATTGGCGCCAGTCCACATACTTATGGTGCATCGGGACCTCTTGGTGGGGCGACACACGAAGCAGGGACTGATGATATACACGAAGGCGATATAACCCACGATGTATATGATTTAGATATTATGCAGGGTGAGCAGTTTAATGTTGTGGATGGTGGTGTAACTGGTGCAACAATGGGCGACCATTGGATTATATATCCACACCCTGCAAGTCGTGGAATTACTGCAATGCCGTTCTCAAGACCAACAAATTTATGGAATGTTAATATTTCTAATGCGATTATTTCTATGCCTCTCGTTGTTGGTGAATATGTACATCAAGAAACACCATATACACAGGATGCTATTGGAAAAATAACTTCGATAAACAGTCACGGCGACCATAATATATTGACTATTGATGTGTTGAGTGGTTTGTTTCAGATTAGTAATCTTCCTGTAATTGGCGGAACAACCGGCGTACTTCACGGAATTTCTAGTGGAAGTGACTTTCACATATATGAAACAATAAAAAACGATAAAACAACTTCTGGCAGTAATGAGTTCAACTATATACAACTAGAGGACTTTTTATTTGGTATCGAGAGATAAATAACTTATGGCTGATATAAAACAAATATTCAAAACATTTATTGCTGATAGTTTGGTCAATTCATTTGCACCAAACTCTGATGACAGTATGTACTTATTTATTGCCAGACCAATCGAATGGATAGGTGGAGATGAGTCGCCAGACGATTTTGTTGACAGCACAGAATCTCATTATGATGTGTGGAATCGGATGATTGCATCTAAGAGAATTACCTCATCCGAAGTTCTTTTGATGCTGAAGAAAAACGAATGGACATCAGGCACAAAATATGTTGCATATGATAGCAGTATTGATATGCTAAAAGATGACCCTGCGTTTTATGTAATGAATTCAGAAAAGAATGTATATAAATGTCTGTTTAATAATGGTGACATTGCATCAACGGATTCTCCGAGAGGCGCACAGATAGAACCAACTACAACTAATGATGGTTATCTTTGGAAATTTATGTTCAAGATTCCAGAATCTTTACAATCTTATATTACAGAAGATTATATTCCTGTACGGAACTTGTCAGTAGAACAGGGACAACCAAATCGTTTTGATGATGACCGACATCTACAATACACTGCACAATATGAAGCGATAGATGGAGCGATTGATTATATCAATGTTTCTAGTGTTAGTAGTGAATATAGCAATTCAGTTATTGCAAATGTTTCTGGTACAGGACAGACAACCAGAGTCAATAGTGGTGCAACTGGAAGTGTAAATTTAAGTGGCGGGTATTCATTATCTCCCATTGATGATACATATAATGGGTATAATATTACTATTGTTTCGGGTACTGGTATTGGTCAAACAAGATTAATCGATGACTATTCTGCAAACGGAAATGTTGTTTATGTTACTCCAGATTGGGATACTGTTCCAAACAATACAAGTTATTATGAAATTATGCCTAGAGTATTAATTTCTGGTGATGGAGTAAGTGCAGAAGCAACATCTTCTGTTGTAAGTAGTTCAGATAAAAATATAAGCAAAATTACAATGACCAATAATGGGTCTGGATATAAAACGGCAACAGCAACTATATCTACCTCTCCTACAACAGGAGCGACATTAGATGTTATGATTTCTCCGCCTGGTGGACACGCATCCGACCCTGTAGCCGAATTATCACCCGACAGGGTAATGTTGATTGCAAGATTGGAACGAGATGAGTATGGGGTGTTTCCTGTTGTAAATGATTTTCGACAATATGGTATCATCAAGAATCCAATTATCAATTCTGGATATACTGGTGAAGGAGAAGTTGCAGGGTCAGAGGTAGATATTTTTAGTGAAGTAAAAATTAAATCTGCAACAGATTCTATTTTTCAAAGCAGTTCATTCAATAGCGGTGAAGTTGTATTCGGAACAGAAAGCCAAGCGTGTGGTATGGTTGAAACTTGGAGCAGAAGCACAGATTTCTCAAAAGGAAAACTGAAACTTCGTAATGTATATGGAAAATTTAAATTTAACGAAAAGATAATTGGTTTAGAAAATACATCTGAAGATGTATGGACATCCTCAAGCAAACCTGTTGGATATATCGAATTTCAAGATGATGCGTATCTTGCACAATCAAGCAACAACTATAGATTATCTACAAAAATGGTAATAGGTGCAACTTCTGGATTTTCAGAGGATGATACGATAACTGGCACCAGTTGGGGAAGCACAGCCTCAGTAATTTCATATACTGGAATTACTGGTGGAACACTTGGTGAATTATTAGTAACTGGTATACATAGGAATGGAACAGCCGATGCAGCCGGATTCTCTGTTGGTGAGTTTGTTACTGGAAGTGAAATATATACAATAGAAATTCCTCAATTTGTTGAGGGTTCGGGTAGTGTACTACATATAAATAATGTAGAACCAATTTCAAGACACTTTGAACAAGAAGAAGAACTAAGGATTATCATTGACTTATGATAAAGGGTAAATAAAACTATGCCAAAATCTCACGACCCAAATCTTTTTAATATTACACCGTACTATGATGACTATGACGAAACAAAGAAGTTTCTTCGTACAATATTTCGTCCCGGCCGCTCTGTACAAGCAAGAGAACTGACACAACTTCAAACCGTTCTCCAAATGCAAGTAGAGCGATTTGGTAGTCATTTGTTCGATACAGGTTCTGTTATTCTTGGTGGTGAGATTTCAGAATCAAATATTCGATATGCTGTTCCAGATGATGATACCACAGATTTGAGTGGACTTGTCGGAGAAAAAATCACAGACGGTACAACAACAGCACAAGTATATCATACGCTTAATGATGACCAAACAGTATTTTTCCAATATATTACACAAGGAACATTTGCAGATAGTGTAGAGTTAGGTACAACAGGGGAAGACCACGCAGGCATTACATTTATGCCCAATACAGTTGGTATTGATGCTACTTTGTTTACAGTAAACGAAGGTGTATATTTTATTGACGGATACTTCGTATTATCGGATACACAAAGTGTTGTTCCTTATGATGAAAGTGAAGGAGTTAAAACCTTTGCAAATCCAACAAACTCTATTGGTTGGGGTGTCGGAAGAAATATCAAATCAGCAGATGATGACAACACACTTCGTGACCCTGCAAGTGGTTTCTATAATTATAATGCGCCGGGCGCTGATAGATATGCAATAGAACTAGACATCAAACGAATCCCCTTTACTGCATCTCTCGGTGATGCACAGGGACTCACATTTGATACTACTGATTATGTTGAATTAATTAGAATGGTTGGTGGTTCTACTACAAAGAAAATTAAAAATACAGATTATGCAGATATCGAAGAAACTTTTGCACGAAGGACATTTGATGAATCTGGTAATTATACCGTAAATACGCCGGGCATTGAAGTAAAAGATTACAACTCAGTGTTTGGGGTTGTAGATGATACCAAATTTGCTGTTGGTGTCGGACCAAACAAATCATATGTCGGTGGGTATGAAATAGATACACAGAACACTGTGAATCTTGCGGTAGATAAACCACGAGATTCTGCAAATATAAAAAGAGATTATGTTGATGTTGATTTTGGTAATTATGTTCTTATAGATGTAGACAATTCTGGATTTGGGTTGGGTGGTGACAGTTCAAACACATCAACAGGATTTGTGCCATTTAATACACAGAAAGAGTTTAAACTTCTGGATAGTGATGAACAACAGATAGGTACTACAAATTTCCGAACATTGAAAAAATCAGGAACAGAAACACGAGCATACATATTTAATACAAAACTGAACGATGGTAAAGTTTTTAGTAATATAAACTCAATGCTTGAAACTGGTTCTCATACAGGAGCAACTGGTTCGCATTTAAATATTATTCAAGAAAGTTCTTATGGTGGACCGTTTTTGGCTGGTAAGAGGTCACTTATTATCCCAACCACAGACAATAGATTAATTACCAAAGGTGGTATATCTGATTCAACGAATGGAATTATTTCGGAATTTGTTGTACAAAAGGTAGGTACTGCATATTTCCCTGCGGGTGGTTCTACTGGTGGATTGACCTCATCCTTTACTGATTTTGTTTCTGGAACAGATACCGACTATATGGTTGTTCTGGGAGAAGATAGTGCGGCCGCCGCAACTCTGCTTGATAGCACCCAATATGATATCAGTAAAATTAGTAACGAAGGTGATATAAAAACAATAGAGATTACATTAATAGACATTACCATACCTTCTGGTGGAGTCACTGCTTCCGTTATGTATCCTGTAAAATATTCTGTACAAGATTTAGCCCTTAATGGACAGTCTGCATACAGAACACTCACGGTAACAGGAATAACTAATGACCAACGACCAGAGTTATCCGATACGGTATGGATGGATGGAGCAACACACGCAGTATTTGAATTGAGCAAATCTCACATCAAAGAAGTAACTGCCATATCTGAAAATGGCGGTGATGCTATTGAATTGGATAATGTTATCATAGATAAGGGACAACGAGAAACATCATACAACAGAGGAAAAATATTTGTACCCATTTCTTATATTCCTGCGTGGGACGGAAATACAACCCTAAATGCAACTTATACATATTGGAATCATAGTGGACTTGGTCCAGTGACTGTGGATTCTTGGATTGATATGGGAGTAAGTTACGAAGACATTCCTACATTCTCTGACCCAGATAGTGGTAACATATATGATGCAAGAACACATATAGATTTCCGTCCAACGGAATCATACGATACTGCCTCTGATTTATATAAATTCACAGAATATGGCATTCCTTATCATAATACAATCGACCCAACATATATTGGATATGATTACTATTTACCAAGAATTGATAAGGTGTGTTTATGCAAAGATAGAGTATATCGTATAATTAAAGGTATAAGTAGTTTTCCACCAACTGCACCCCAAACAACATCGGACGATATGGATTTGTATAATATTGTTATGAAACCATATACATTTGATATTGATACAGATATTAAATTTAGATATATTGACAACAAACGATTTACTATGCGGCAGATTGGAGAAATTGAAGACAATCTTGACCGTGTAGAGGTTGACAATTATCTTGAAACTTTAAGAAATGATGCATTCGCACGGGCTAGCGGGATGGGTGGTTCTGTGATAGAATCGGGAATATTTGTAGATGATTTCAGTGGACACGCATATTCTGATGTTACACTAAAAGACCACAACTGTTCGGTGGACTTTACCTATAGAGGATTGTATCCACCATATACATCACAATCTCTTGCAACTCAGGTGAACAATTTAAGTACACACTTAACACAATCAGATGATGGTATTGTTACATACAAGTACACCATAAGTAGTGCATTTAGTCCTGTCGATGGTTCAACTCTGCCTGCTACAGGTAGTATTGAAATAAATCCTTATGGTAATACAGATTTCTTGGGAACAATAAAACTTACTCCATCATCGGATGTGTGGTATGACCAAGAAAAAAATCCCAAAGTATTGGTAAATACATTTGGGGAAAATAATGCTTGGGAAATTGAAGGACAATCTTGGACATCTGATGGTAAGTTAAATGGATTCGGTACAGAATATAAAGAATGGACGAATCACTGGATTGGTGAAGAAGTTGTCACTAATGATACTGTTGAAATAGACCCACAAAATCGTTCATATAATAATCCTGTGAGAACTGCGAAAGCAAAACTACCTGGCAGAATTACAGAAACAATTAATGACCGAACTGTTGATAAAAGTGTTGTTCCGTATATGAGAGAGGTTGGAATTACATTTAATGCGAGTGGTATGTTGTCTGGTGCGACAGTATATCCGTTCTTTGATGGAACACAGGTTGGTTCTACTTCGGGATACTCAGTAGATGTCAACGGCAATGTAACAGGAAATGTAACTATTCCATCTGGAACATATTACACAGGTGAAAAACTCTTTAGGTTGACTGATAGTTCTACAAATACTCTTATATCTACAACCACAGCGGCGGATGTAAAATTCTATGCACAAGGTTCATTAAATTCTAAAAACTCATATGTAAGTTCTGTTAGACCCCCTGTTGTGAAAAGAAGTTCTGTTACAAGTGAAGATATTGTTGATGACTATTTTGAACAAAATTTAGAGGATAATTATTCTGAGGTAGTGAACGGACTTGAACCTCTAAGTCAAGAATTTGTTGTAGATTATGGAGTGTATCCACAAGGGGTATTTTTGGAAAGTGTGGAATTGTTTTTCAAAAATATTGATACCAATCTTCCTGTCACAATACAGATTCGTCCAATGGTAAACGGAATACCACATCCTTCGATTGTTGTTCCTTTTTCTGAAGTGACCTTAAACCCAACAACATATAAAATTGGACCAGATGCAACCAAGGGAACAACTTTCACATTTTCGTCCCCTGTATATTTGAATCACGGTAGATATGCTATTAGTATTCTGTCCAACAGTCCAGATAATGTTATATTTAAAGCAGTTGGTGGAGAGATGTTATTGGATTCCGCAGGAAATCAGACATCTATTCCATATCAACAGGTTGATATGGGTACAGGAATAAAACTTGGAAGTATGTTTATGCCTCTGAACAACGGAAGTCGTACAGAGAAATCAAACGAAACAGTTCAACTTGTAATTAATCGATGTTCGTTTATAACTAAAGAAGCGGATGATGCACTAGGAGAAGAAAATAACACACTACAAATGTATGCGGATTTGAATGGTGCTTCAGCGGCTGGTAATATAATTAATGTTATGTCCAATGAACAACCCTTCACCTCAGAATTGGTTGATATTCGATATACTTTTAACGATGATATTAATATTATTCCAAATAAAGATGTAAAACTTGATTCGATTGAGCAAGGTACATCTGATTCACACTTTGCAGTGGACTGTGTGTTCAGTGACCCTGTTGGAGATAAAATTTCACCTGTAATAGATTTGGATAGATTCTCTATGGTTCTAGCAAAACGACAATCATATGGTGGAGATGAAACAGATGGTGATGTATTAGGGGAAACACAAATAGATTCTTCTGGTTCAAACACCAAAGCAAGATATATTTCAAAAATTGTAACAACGGAAAATGCATATGCAAACACAATTGCCGTTACAATGAATATTGCACCAAAAGGTGGGGATGTTCTAGTGTTTGTTAAGACAGACGATTTGCTTGACAGTTTTGATGATAATACTTGGTTACAACTTGAAATAGATGATAATAACAATGGGGTAGGGGACGGTGCTGACCTTGGGCTTGCAACACATAGCAGTAATGTCACTTTCCGTCCGACAGCAGATGCCAATATTGGTGCGTTTTCACGATATGCAATCAAAGTAATAATAAATGTAGCCTCAACGGAATCTGAAAATAATATTCCTTCCGTTCAAGATTTAAGAGTAGTACCTATACAGGTGTGATATAAATAAAGAAACAAGGTAATTAAAAAATATGACAACACCTCCATCACAAGACCCAATTTCACAGATATACCTTTCTGATACTTTTTATACTTGGTATAAGAAGACCAATGACCTTATTACCAAAGTAAACCCAATTGAGGTTTATAGCATCACCGCAGACACTGAATATGGTAGTGATGGTATCACACTATCTGATGGCGGTGACGGAAACTGGACAATTGGTTATGTCTTACCCGCAGATATTACTGGTGACCACGGATTTTCTGGTAACATAGTATTCGGTGATGGTGTAAGCGGAAACATTGTAAATAAATACAACGGATTAACTGGAAGTGTCATTGGTGTTTCTACAATATCTAATACATATACACCAAGTGGAACAGCAGGAAATGTTACAGGTGTTCCTATGATTATTAATGGAGTCACTGCATCAACTGGTGGTGTGATGACATTAGATGCATCGGACATTCCAAATACAATTTCAAGCATTACAGGACCTGCGGGAAGTATCATTGTTAGTTCTGGTGATACGATGGATTCAGTATCCAGATTGTTCTTTTATGAACCTAGTTCGGGGATTGCACAGCAAGGTCTTGTCATAGACCCCGACAACGAACAGGTTGTTATTGCCGGAAGTACCGTTGATGATGATGGGGCTAAATTAACAATTCAAGGTGGTAATAGCGGTGGTATTAAAATATACGGTACACCCAATGAAGCAAATGATATTCAATTCGGTGCAAATGGTGCTATGAGAGCAGACGCTAACCTTTATGTAATGAGTGGAGATGAAAATAAAATATCTTTCTTGTCTGGTCCAGACGGTGCAACATATGGTGGATGTAATGAAATTGTAAAAATCAACGGTGATGCAGATGGTGCGGGAACTACCTGTATGGAAGTTGGTATTAGTGATAGTCACGACCATACAGCAATAATGACACACGCAGATTATGTCAATGGTGGATTTGATTTATCAATGGCCGACAGGGGTGGGATTGCATCTGAAAGTTCTATGAACTTTCACGCAAGCGGTCAGAATTCTGGTTCAACTTTGGGTGGGCACAACGCCGCATTCCATTTTAGATACGGTAGTGATTATGAAACTGACAATGATATGGTGTTTGCACTAAATCGATACGGTGGTATCGGTTTGATAGGTGGTGGTAGTGGTGGAGGAACTCCAGATTTTGGTAGTGATGGTCAAGTAATCGTGTCCAAAGGACTGAGTGCAAAACCAGAATGGGTGGATGCTGATTTTGGTGGTGGTGGTGGTGGTGGTGGTGCAAACATTACAATGTTTGACCAATCCAAAGACCTCTCAGAAGATAATGCAACTAATCAACTAGCGTGGGACGGAAAATTGGATGATTGTGGTCAAATTTACAACAGGACGGATGAAACGAGTTCGACCCTCAAAACATTTAATTTGACAACCAATTTTGCTGTTCCTTCGGAAGCGAACTATGCAATCATTACCGTTCATACTTGGGCTTCCTTTAGTACAGGAGATTGGTGGACTATATATGCATTGCCTGGTGATACAGATGTAGCATCCAAAAGAAAACCTGTTGTTCAAATACGTGGCCTGCTTTCTGATGATGGAAACGGTTACGAAGTTGACACCAATACAGTATGGGTGCCTATTGTAGACGGTAAAATATCTCTGTATAAACACAATACTGGGTCGGGACCTGGACCTGATGATAAAACCACTGGTGGTATTTACCACGATGGTTGTGTTGCAGTCATTGACGGATATGCAATCAATGGTGCAGGGAACGGCGGAGCCAATACTGCTTCTAAGATTCAATTTCTCAACAGACCAATCGATTGGGTTACTGGTGGGAGTGTTAATGGTATATTTGATGCAACGGATATGCCATATACTGAAAATGACACTGGGGAGATGGACTATAAAATATTGAATTTAGCAGATTATGGAATTCCAGTAGATGCTACACATTTAATCCTAAGTACATATATAGAAACTTGGGATAATAACAATCAAGTCAATGTATCGATAGAATATTCAACAGGAACTTCATTTGTTGCTAGCAATTCTTGGGATATTCAAACTCTCACAACTCCATTCACTGAAGGCGGCGGCGGTGTTGCTACCAGTACAGAAAGCACTCAAACTACTGTTCCTGTCGATTCTGAAGATTTTGCGGCTGTTCTTAGAATATCGTCTGTGGGGGGGAACGCGGCGGGAATGAAAGCGGTCATTGCTGGATACATCGTCCCTGCAACTGGTGGTGTCGGGATGGGGGGACATAATACATTTTACTTCGAGAATGGTCCTAGATATATTGACGGAGGGGATGTTCTTGGCAGTGAGTGGTTGGAAGGTATTAATAATAGTGATGTCACTGGTGAAATTAAAATTGAGCAACACGATTATCTTTCAGAGGATAACTATAATTTGTTTGAGGGTGGATTAGGAATTCCAACTAATGCAGATTTTCTTATACTGCAAACTTGGTATGCAGAAAGTGACTTGGCTGGAAGCGGAAAAGGGAAATGTGCATACTATTTGGCAGGAGATGCCAGTAGTCAGAATCCAAACACCCCAATAGATTGGCAAAAAAAATATGCAATTGCAGACGGTACATCTATAGGTGGAGGAATGCAAACAGTTGTTCCAATTGACCCCACAGGATGGTGCAGATTTGGTGTAAATGAGCAATACAGTTCATACCCATCCAATGCAACTCTTAAAGTTAATGTTCTCGGATACATCGTGAATGGTGCATTAGAAGGTGATGTCGGAATTGATTTACACTCTTTGAATTCTCCTGTCAAACTAGACACCGGCGTATCAGTTGGGAACAGTGAACGATGTTCTGGTGGTACTGTCATTGATATGCAGGATGGTAGCGAGAATTACTCCGTATACGCAAAAGATACCACATTCAATGCTATAACAGATGCAGGTCTTCCTAGTAACACCACGCACGTTATGCTCAGTTGCTATTATTGTAGTGGCAACCATAATGATTTTAGTGGTTCGGTTCGTTCGACAGCAGGAATACAGTTTGACCAAGACAATGCAATAGAAATTCTTGGCCACTATCACTCGAATGATAATGCGTTAACAAACGACCATAAAAGTTGGTTCAGTAGTAAAATTATTCCAGTATCTCAAAGTAGTGATAGTAAAGGTGCATATACAATAAGAGTTACAAGCGACAAGGGTGCAACCGAAGGTAGTGCGGGGGCTTCACCCCTATTCGATTACTACTTCCAAATAGACGGATATATTGTGAGTGGTGGTGTAACTATGGTTGACGGTGATGTTGGAGGTGGTGGTGGTGGTGGAGGTGGAGATGGACACGGTCCCTCTAGAGTTTTGTTGTACGATGAAGAAAATATACCTTCTTGTGCAGAAGTAGAATTTTCCCTTCCTGTAGATGATAATGATTGGCAATGGGAAGATTTCGTAGATTTTGATATTCAAATTCATAACCAAGTGATGGCACACGATGGTTGGAATGGCTACGGTCCTGCGGGTCCTGTGAGTTGGAATCTTCAATACAAAGTTAAAACTGGTACTTCCGTTAGTGGTTGGAAGGATAATGATGTGCAGATTTATTCAGGTGCATCTTGGGCAAACAGTATTAAAGTGCAGGGTTGCAATAACCTTGTTAAAATTAGAGGGATTGGTGGGTACTCTTATACCGCCGACCACACAGAATTTATGTACCCAGAGTTCTATGTGGAAAATCATTGGAGTGGTGAGATGTTCGACCACTTTGATAATACAGGGGTATACGGACCCGTTTGGTCGAAATTCCAGCAAACTCAGTCAGGTGAGCCTCGGCCTACACTGTATGCGATGAGATTAGAGGGAACAGGCAATCACGCATTCAGATTATGTAAATTTGGAAGAATTCAGGTATGGGGACAACTAAGAGAACCAAAAGCATCGTCAGATTCAGAAGAAGGTGGGGCTGGTGGTGCTAATACATACTGGGTTGATGGTTGGCAGATGAGTAGCGATGGCGACACCGAATACGCTCTTAATATTCCTTCGTGGTTTGAACCGAACAGTACACATTATATTACACTTCATAATAAGATTTCGGTTGACTATTATAACCATCCATCAGGTGATGTGGTGTGGGGTATTATGCAAGGTAATGATGTTATATCTTCAAATGAGGCCTCGTTCAATATCGGTCCGATATCGGGGGGGGAGGGGGCAAACGGCAGTCGTGAATATACATTCAAAGTAACTTTTGGAAATAACACGAATGATGTTAAAGTATATGGGGACCTTCCCAAAGCCAATGGGATGGGTGTTGATGCCACTCAAATGTTTGGTGATTACTATTATTGGCACTAGTTCAAATTAAAAAGGTAAAATATAAATAAATTACAATGACTACAAAATATACAATAATAAACAGATATGGAAGGATAGAAGAAACTCTATCTACATCACCAACAATTTCAGACATTATTAAAACGGATATAGATGGATATAGTGGTGATTATCGTGTTGATTTAGACGATAAATTTATTAATGGTGGAATAATGCAATCCTACAACGGAACTGTGACTACTTTAAGTGCCCTTGATTATCATACAGAATATCTTTTATTCGTTCAAGATGTGGGAGGTGCATTTGAACCAAACTACGCAGTAGAACAAATACTTGGAAGTTATACAATGGATGCGGTTGTTACTCTTTGTGAGCATACCGATGACCACGGATTTAAAATTTGGGATGGTTATACTAGTGGATATATTATTGGAATTAAAGATGTCGGACCAACTGGTGGTACATCGGGTCCAACTGGTCCCGGCGTTAATGTGGATGTTATCCCTGCTTCGGGTACTGTAACTATTACAGACTTCACTGAACTCAATAGTACCGATACGGTAAATCTGATTGCTACTGACGGCACTACCCACGATTTTGTTAATGGTGACCAAAGTTCGGTGTTGGGTACTTGGGAATCTACAACATCTAACGATGCTACAGCCACTAATTTGATGAATGTAATCAATACTTCATCGGGTCCAGCAGGAACAAGATTTACTGCTACTGTAGATGGGGCAGTTGTAACCATAACCCAAGCGGTAAATGGTTCGGATGGTAACACCACAATTACCCTGACAGACACTGGAACTGCTGGGATGTCAAAAACAGACTTTACTGGTGGAACTGGTTCTACAAATGGCATAGGAAGATTATATGCTGAAGGTGACACCGCAGGAATTTCTTGTGATGTGTATTCTATTCGTCAAATCATTCTTCCAAGTATGTTCAAACGTGCTTGTATCGATTTTGAAGTTGCAGGACTCACTGCACCAGATTATACACAAATTGAATATAGTTCTTCAGGTGAAACATTGGACTTGACTTCCACCTCTACAAATATGGAAAATACATACAACCTCATTACAACTAATCATCAGATATTCGGAAACACACACGGAAACTATATACACACAGTTGATGTATATGATAGTGATGGAAACACAGCGAGTATTGATGCAGTGTCTGGTGGGACTCCAGACACTTCAGTTTCAGAATTTAATACACTCTACTATAATTGGTTGACAGCAGATGATGTACACGATGCAGAAGAAAGGGCAATTTTTGAGATATATAGAGGAAATACAGCAGGACTACTTGACTCGGTACACAAACTCAGAACACTGTTTAATACTCGGAATCCATAATAATGCCTAAACCCCAAACTAGACAACAACTCAAAGATTATTCACTAAGACAACTTGGTGCGCCTGTAATCGATGTCAATGTTGATGATTCGCAAATCGAAGATTGTCTTGACGATGCTTTACAATTCTTTGCAGAGTATCATTTTGATGGTGTAGAACTTGCATACCCAAAGCACCTGATTACACAAGAAGACATTGATAATAACTATCTAGATATGGATGCAATTGATTCTAATATCATTACAGTAAATCGGTTGTTCAATATTTCTACAAGTACAATTAATATGTTTGATGTGCAATACCAAATGGCACTCAACGATTTCTTTGGTTCGTTTACGCCCGGCTCACTTGCGAATTACTCTATTACAAAATCAAATCTTGAAATGCTTCAGGACATTCTAAACCCAGAGAAGAATATTAGATTCAGTAAAGTAACGAATAAAATGTATGGTGATTTTAACTGGAGTGATGAATTGAATGTTGGGGACTACCTTGTGATGGAAGTATACCGACTTCTCGACCCAGAAACATATCCAGAAATTTACAACGACCGACTTCTCAAGAAATACTTTGTTGCTCTTGTGAAACGACAATGGGGAAACAATCTTTCAAAATTTGAAGGAATTCAATTGCCTGGTGGTGTTCAGTTTAATGGACAACGAATTCTTGACGAAGCACGAGAAGCAATAGATAAGATAGAAGAAGAAGTACAGGACAAGTACGAATTACCACCAGATTTTTCAGTAGGATAACAATCAATGGCAACCAATTCACACTTTAGACCCCAGAAGGGCGAACAAAGGATTATAGAAGACCTGACCATTGAAGCAATCAAAATTCACGGTCAAGATTTTGTATATATGCCTCGTACACTCGTCAAAGAAGATGAGTTATATGGTGAGGATGTTCAATCTGCATTCAATACTGGTGTAGAATTAGAAATGTATATCGAATCAATTGATGGGTTTGAAGGTGACGGTTCATTTATTTCGCAGTTTGGTCTGGAGATTCGTGATTCAGTAAAACTTATTGTATCAAAGAAACGATTTGAGCGAGAAGTCACCGCAATTGAAAATACAGTTTCGGTTCTATATCCACGAGAAGGTGATTTGATTTACTTCCCATTGACCAGAGGATTGTTTGAGATTAAATTCGTAGAACACGAAAACCCATTCTATCAATTAAACAAACTATACACATATTCTTTATCCTGTGAACTATTCCAATACAGTCAGGAAGATATCGACACTGGTTGGACAGACATAGATAAAGCAGAAACAGACAGAGTAGACCTAGCAATGAATGTTATAATGTCTACAGGTTCTGGTGACTATCTCACAGGAGAAAAAGTATATCAGGGTGTATCATATGCAACATCAACATTCAATGCGAATGTAATACGGTGGACGAGTGGAACAAAGACACTACAGATTGCAGGAGTATCTGGTTCATTAGATTTATCTGCGGGACTTACAGGTCAAGATTCGTTGGTCTACTACACATCAGGAAGCACGGCGTCGCCTGCTATTATAACCGATGTTACGAACGACCCATTTGCAGATAACAGAGATTTCCAGATTGAAGCCGATGACATTTTCGATTTTACCGACCAAGACCCATTCAGTGAAGGCGGGGGACAATATTAATGTTTGATATTTTCTACAATCAAGCAGTACGAAAGATTACCGTTGCGTTCGCATCGTTATTCAATGATATCTATGTTGTTCGTCTGAATTCTGATGGAACTACAGAGAAACATATTCGTGTTCCTCTTGGATATGGCCCGAAACAAAAGTATATCCGCAGATTAAACGAAAACACTTCAATCTTAGACGATTCAACAGATGTTGCGATTACTTTGCCTCGTCTTGCATTTAATATGACAGGGATTGAATATGATTCTGCACGAAAGAAAAATACACTTCAACGCAGATTCATTACACATACCGATTCTGGAAAAATGTATAACAACTATTCCGAAGTCCCATACAATTTTAATTTTAAATTGAGTGCGATGGTAAAGTTTATGGAAGATGGTCTGTGCATTATGGAACAAATTCTTCCGTATTTCACTCCAGAGTTTACGATTACAATTAACTTCAACGATATCAACCAGAAAGTAGATATTCCTGTTGTGTTGAGTGGTGTATCGTTGAATGAAGAATACGAAGGTGACTTTGATTCTCGCCGTTTGATTTCTTTTGATATGGACTTTACAGCAAAAGCACACATCTACGGCCCAATCAAAGAAAGCAAAATCATCCAAACAACTACAAATAGAATATGGAACTTGGATGAACTTATTGGTGGTGAAATATATGGGCCAACTGGTGCGTTATCCAAACTAACTGGTGGTGTCACAGGACCGTCTGGTGGTTCATCGGGTATTGATGACTTTACAGATTATACAACAGATACTCGTGTATATGGTGGACCAAGTGGTGGTGCAATTGATGAAGGTGGAGATAATATATGAGTGATATGAAAAAGAGTGTTGATGAGAAAATCTCTGAAGCCCTCAATCTTAATTTTGACAATGACGACAACAATAATAAAGAATTAGATAAACCAAAAGCAACAGAGATTGTCGTAAACAAAGAATTGCAGTTGGACACCGACCAGAAATCTGATTACACTTTGGTACGAAACAATCTAAAAGAAATTATTGCAACTGGTCAATCTGCTATTGAAGGTATTCTGAATGTCGCTGATGAGGGTGAAGCACCTCGTGCATATGAGGTTGTATCTCAGTTGATAAATACGGTTGCATCGGCTAATAAAGATTTGATTGACTTGCATAAGAAGTTCAAAGATTTACGAGTAGATACCTTGGAAACTGCACAACAAGCAGGAGTGACAAATAATTCAATCTATGTTGGTTCTACAAAGGAACTACAAGATTTGGTGAATCAATCCAGAAGTGCATCACGAAGGATTGCGATAAACGAAGATGATATTATTGACGGTGAGGTAGTGAAGGAAAATGACAGCAAAGAATAAATCTGAAAAGTATCTCGGAAATCCAAATCTCAAAGCGCCCGGCGTTCCTGTAAAATTCACAAAGGCACAGGTGAAGGAATATATGAAGTGTCAAGAAGACCCGATATATTTCATCAAGAAATATGTCAAGATTGTTTCTCTTGACGAGGGACTTATTCCGTTTGGGTTGTGGGATTTTCAAGAAGATATGATTCAGAAGATTCACGACAATCGTTTTACAATCAGTAAGTTCCCACGACAGACAGGTAAATCTACAACAGTAGTTGCATATCTATTACACTATGTTCTGTTCAGTCAGGATATGAGTGTGGCGATTCTTGCAAACAAACTATCCACTGCAAGAGAGTTACTGCACAGATTGCAACTCGCATATGAATATCTCCCGAAGTGGTTACAGCAAGGAATTGTAGAATGGAACAAAGGTTCGATAGAATTAGAAAACGGTTCAAAGATTGTTGCATCTTCTACATCCTCTAGTGCAATTCGTGGTGGAAGTTTTAACGCAATTTTACTTGATGAATTTGCCTATGTTCCTGCGAATGTTGCAGAGGAATTCTTTAGTTCAGTATACCCAACAATTGCATCGGGTAAATCTACCAAAGTAATTATGGTTTCAACTCCAAAGGGGTTGAATATGTTTTACAGATTTTGGACTGATGCAATAGAAGGCAGAAACGAATATGTTCCCATTGAAGTTCATTGGAGTCAAGTTCCCGGCCGTGATGAAGAATGGAAACGACAAACAATTGCAAATACGAGTCTGGAACAATTCGCCACTGAATTTGAAACAGATTTTGTTGGTTCAGCATCTACTCTAATATCTTCTCATAAACTCAAATGTCTTGCATACAAAACTCCCATCATCAAAAACGATGAAGGATTATGTATCTACGAAAAACCAAATAAAGACAATACATATTGTATGTGCGTGGATACTGCACGAGGTCAAGGAAAAGACTACAGTGCATTTGTGATTATTGATATGACAGAAATGCCGTATAGAGTAGTTGCGACATACAGAAACAACACCATTGCACCGATGGTATATCCTAATGTCATAAATGCATTGGGAAAACAATATAATGATGCATACACTCTTGTAGAAATCAACGACATCGGTGGTCAGGTAGCAGATATTCTCTACGGTGATTTAGAATATGACAATATGTTGATGTGTACAACCAAAGGGCGGAAGGGTCAAATAATGAACGGTGGGTTTGGTTCTTATGGTGCAAGTCAATTGGGTGTTCGTACTACGGTTGCAACTAAACGAATAGGTTGTTCTATATTAAAGGGTCTTGTAGAGGAAGATAAACTCATTGTAGAGGATTTCAATGCAGTAAATGAACTCACATCTTTTGTTGCAAAAAAACAATCATATGAAGCAGATGACGGACACAATGACGACTTAGCAATGTGTCTTGTAATATTTGGATGGATGACTACTCAACCATATTTTTCTGATATGACAAATATGAATATTCGAGAAGATTTATATGGTGATAAAATAACACAGATGGAAGAAGAAATATCACCGTTTGGTTTTGTGAATGATGGACTAGAACCAGAATATGAAGTAGATGATGATGGAACTGTGTGGTTTAATGCAGATAAAGATGATTGGACGGTTTCTTGGTAAATACCAACCCCAAAAACTCGATTTGTATAAATACTAACAATAAGAAAAATAGAATAACAACATCGTGTGTTATTCATAGACAGTATACATTAACGGTACACGAATAGGAGATACCCATATGGCATTTCAAATTAGCCCTGGCGTAGAAGTCAAAGAAAAAGACTTGACCACAATTGTTCCCGCAGTTTCAACCACAATCGCTGGTTTTGCAGGACACTTTATGTGGGGCCCAG